>SL_8KL_010_SEDDRAFT_10000061_pt1 | contig 79088 bp, 76 predicted proteins | sample SodLakKL_010_SED_4_FD_11160 | JGI IMG/M metagenome (IMG submission 11160)
TGGGACGGCGGGGAGGAAATAGTTAGTGATACTTTCGAAAGACCTTTCTTCAGTGATACTGAGGTTACTCTGGAGGCCGACCCCGGTCCCGGCAGTGGCTACACCTTCGAGCACTGGGGCGGAGATATAGATTTTGAGGATAAGGATGATTACGACGGCAGGAACAATCAGATAACCATAAACGTGGATCATGTTGGAAAGGACGTTGACGCGTACTTCATGGAGGAGCCCGAAGAACCCGAAGATGAGAATGATGACTGTTGGAAACGAGAACACTTAGATGAAATTAATTCTGTCTACAAACACGGTGACCTAGTATATACTGGCAACGACGGAGGTAAAGTCGTAGCGGAGAATTTGGATGGATATGTGCAGTGGCGTCACGGTTTCCATGAAGGTAGCGTACGTTCAGTTCATGTGTCCGGCGGCACGGTCTATAGTGCTTCGCAGGACGGCACGGTTTTAGCCTACGACATTGAGAACCACGAGATAGAATGGCAGCACAGTCTACATGATTCTGATGTCATGTCGGTCACTTCGGATGGGAACATGGTCTACAGTGGTGATGCTGGCCTTTCGAAGAGGGTGATTGCAGTTGACCACAGCAAACTTGTTAATGAGTATGAGGGTGATGTCTTAGAGGAAGAAGATCTCATAGAATGGGACCACGAGCACCACGGAAACGTAGCTTCTGTCTTTTATTATGATGGAATGGTCTACAGTGGCGGTAATGCAGGCGATTTAGTTGCTGTGGACGCAGGTGACGGTTCTCTTCAGTGGAAAAGAGAGGACATTCATGACGGTGTAGTGTGGTCAATAGATTTGGAAGAGCAGGGTTGGCACGGGGAAAACGGTGGGCCTGTGCTTTATAGTGTTTCCAGACATGAGGGGGTTAAGGCAGTTGATGCCAAGACAGGAGAGGATGTTCTGGGATTCGATCCCGATGTGGAAGGGGAGTATGCCTTGTCTGTGACAGACGGAGGGGAATATGGAGAGCTTTTTATCGATGATGACGGATATTTAAGTGCTATAGATGCCAAGTACGGGTCCAAGATTTGGCATCATGATCATCATGGTGCGGATATACAGGCAATAGACTCTGTGGCTGATGAAGCCGTTTACAGTGGTGATGCCGATGGTTACCTTGTGGGATGTCGGTATAGTAACTCACCGAGGATAAGCAATCCCAATCCACCCGATAAGTCCGGTTTTGTGAACACTACACCTACTTTGAGCGTGGAGGTCGAGAGAGCAAACGATATGTACATGTACCTGGAGAGCCAGGAAGACGACCGTTTCAGCGACCAGGTCTTTGTTGGTAAAAAAGAAGATCATGACGGCAGCGGAACCACCTTTTCAGCTAGTATAGGCGATGATGGCGATGAGATAGAGAATGAACTTCTCGTCGGGGTGACCTATACTTGGACTGTCGAGGCATCAAACGATCTGAATGAAGATAAAACCGAGGTGTTCACGTTCACTGTGGGTGAAGATGTAAATAAACCAGAAGTTGATCTAACATACCCTGTAGGGGATGAGGGTGTAAGCAGTACGCCAAACCTATGTGCCAACGTATCTTCCGAGACAATGTCTGGTAGCGAGGACAACACAGTAGAAGTCGAGATCTTTTTGGCTGACAGCCAGGTGGATGGGTTTGACATCAGTTATAACCAGACTGTCTGTAGGAATATAGAGGACCATGGTTTTGATCCGCTGGAGTTTGGAGAGACCTACGACTGGTCGGTTTCTGCCAAGGATGTAATGGGACAGAAAAGCAGTAACCAGAGCTGGTTTACCGTCAGGGACGAGCTATCCGGGAATATAACCGACCTAAGTCCGAATGGAACGGATGTTGGATTTGACGAAAAGCTTTCGGCCAATATAAGCGTTTATCACCAGCCCTTCGACGTAATGTTTTTCATCGATGGCGATGAGGTCCACACGCTTAACGACAGAGAGGTCAATGGAACTTTCAAGAGCCCGTCCCTGCAAGATATTTCGGACTTCGATGTGGAGTACGGAACCGACTACCAGTGGCATGTCAAGGTCGTGGACAGCGAAGGACTGGAGAGCGTGAAGAGCGAGGACTTTACGACGACCGAACCACCCGAGCCAAATATAATCAACCCGGAACCTGCAGACAACGAGAACGATGTTTCTATCGGGACATCTCTTTCCGCGGAACTCGAGTCGGACTACTATCCCTTGGATGTGTCCTTCGAACTTTATGGGGGGCAGCATGATGGCGAGGTTTATTCGACTACCGTGAGCAGCGATGGTAGGGTGGAAACAGGAAGCCTTGCCCTTGAATACGCAGAGGAATACGAGTGGAACGTAACAGTTGATGATGGATTCAATGACTACAGTAGCAGTACGTATTCGTTTACTGCTGAATACCCCGATCCACCCGAGATGAGCCAGTTCTATCCACAGGACGGCGACGACAGTGTACCGCTTTCCGCAAATCTTTCATTGTTCGTGGAAACGGAAACGGAGGATACCTCGGTTAGGATATACCTGGAAGGCGAGAACGTTTTGGAAGATGGCTATACCGTGGACAGTGATGGTTTAGTACATACAAACTCCCTCGAGGATATGGGATATGGTGAATACGAGAAAACCTTTGAGTGGCAGGTAGAGGTCGAGGACGAAACCGGACAGGTAGTAATTTCGGACATGATGGAGTTCACGACGGCGGATGTTCCGGTCCCTGAGATATCGAACCCGGTTCCGTTGGATAATTCCGAGAGCATAGATCCAGATACTGATCTTTCGGCCCGGATATCGGGTATCGAATATCCAATAAACTGGACGATATACCTCAATGGCAATAATATAAATGGTAGTACCCTGTACGAAGATGATGACAGCAAGGTTACTGCAGCATACGACTTAGAGTATGATAGCGAATATACATGGACAGTGACTGCAGTGAACGATATCGGTGTTATGGAGGTGAAGGAATATACCTTCAGTACCATGGAACCACCTGTTCCGATGATAGATAGTGAAACTCCGTCCGATGGATCCATCGGAGTGGATGTCACAGAAAACCTTACAGTCAATGTCTCCGGTGACGCCTCCGACGACATAGGACCTATAAACTATGAGATTTATTTAGATGGGGTTAGAGTAAAGGATGGCGAAACCGAAGAGGGGGAATACGTTGAAGAAGAGCTTATTGTCGGTGAGGGTGAGTTTGAAGACGCGTTTGGAGAACCCGAGTTAGAATACGGGACGGAGTATACATGGGATGTCGTGGCCTGGAACCAGGTCGGAGGTCAAACCGAGGCTGAATACACCTTTACGACAGTTGATCCGCCACTTCCACAGGTCTATGATCCAGATCCTTCGCATGGACACCATAACGTAGACGTAGATACAAATCTAACCTTCAATCTAACAACAGCGGGGGATGGAAATAGTACATATCCAATCGAATACGTAGTTTACTTGGATGACGGAGAGGAAGAAGCATGGGTTGATCACGGTAGCGTGGACGAGAACGATGACGAAAGGGTTGTTGTTGATCTTGAGGAACAGCTCGGCGGGGAGCTTGAGTTTGGAACGAAGTACACATGGACTGTGGAGGCCGTTAACGACGTCGGAGGAGAGACAGCGGAGGAGTTTGAGTTTATCACAGCTGAACCAGACGACCCGGATATCAATATCAAATATCCAAGTGATGGGCAGGATGAGGTCAGCAGAACACCAAACCTTTGTATTAATGTTTCGTCCGAAACCCTTCCTACCAGCGACGAGGACAGAAGAGTCAGTGTAGACTTCCACTTTGAAGATGATATAATATATAGTACAGAAGTATCCTACGATAGAGATAATCTCTGCGTGGATCTTGAGGATCAGACAGGAGAAAAACTCGAGTTCGATGAAACATATGATTGGGCGGTTTTTGCGGAGGACTACTTTGGTGGAAGTGACAGTGATAGTGCATCCTTCACGGTTCGCGAGGAAGATGCACCTGATATAGAGCTACAGGAGCCCAATGACGGTGCAACTGTTTCATTCCAAGACGTACTTGAGGCACGGGTCGAAAACGTTTCATATAAACCATACGAAGTTAGGTTTATTATAGGCTCGACTGTGGTCTATACCGAAGAGCAGGTCGAGTACGATGATGTAACATTCGTCACAGACTCTTTGGAGACTTTGGCTTCTGATAACGAGGGCTTTGATCTTGAATACGACAGAGACTATAGCTGGAGGGTACAGGCAATCGATGACGAGGGTCTTGGTACCATTGAGGGACCTCGTACCTTTACTACAGAAAAACCGGACGAGCCTGTGATTGTTGATATCTCACCGGAGGACGGAGAGGCCAATGTACCATCGTATACAAATATTTCGGTAACAGTGGAATCATATGGAACGCCTACAGATATCGAGATCACCGTAGATGAAGAAGGTGGTGATGAGGTAGATAGCTTTGTATATACTATGGAGTCCGACGGAACCGAAGAGTTTGAAACCTCTGGTCTTGAACTTGAAACCAGCACAGATTACAACTGGACTTTAAACGTCACCGATTCGTTCGGGGGCTCTGTTGAAGATGAGTACTCGTTCAGCACAAGAGTAGAACCGGAGATAGTCAGTGCACACAGAAAACCGGAGTACCCAGAAACAGAGGACGATATAAGATTCTACATATACGTGAACGACAGCTCCTCAAGCTTTTCAGACATGACGGCGGAATATTACATAGAAAGATTGTCTTATCACAATGAAGAGTATAAGAGTGATCCTGAGGTATTGGAAGGAACAGTGGGATGTACGGCTATAAACAACTCACAGCTTGATCCTAACATAACTGCAGATTTTGAGTGTATAAAAACCATAAGCAGCGATCAAACGCTCAAAGGAGATAAATACACCGCAGAGTTTAGACCGTATAATGGTTTGGTATACGGTCAGTGGTCCGAGTTCCAACAGGCGTACGTGAACAACACAGCACCCACGGCCGAGAACGTGGAAATAATCCCCGAACATCCTAATGCATCATCGACGCTCGAACTAACGTACGACTTCGTGGACGTCAATGAGATGGACGAAGAGAACGAGTCGGCGAGGATGGTCAGATGGTGGAAGTACAACGACACTGCGGAGGAAGAGGATTGGATACACCTAAACGAATCCGATAACGAAACAACCCTTGACGAAGTATTTGTCCGTGATGATTTCATAAAGGTCGGCGTTCGTGTGAAGGACGTGGACGATACTTGGGAAGCCTGGCAGAACCCCAAGAGGGATGAGGTTTGGAGAAATGCGACCGTGGAAATAGTCGACAGAGAGATAGATCCGTCCAACCTCAACGTAACGAACATACCCGGAAACCGGGGCGGAAACCTCAGCTTGACATGGGACTGGATAGGCGACGAGGACGAGCTTGGAAACTTCTCTGTATATCGATGGGAAGAAGGTGACCACGACAAGGTGAACGTCAAGAACCTCAGTTTGGATGATGATATAACTACAGATTACCAGGGCGAATACAAGGCGGTGGACGATGGATGGAACATGGGCGAAGACAACAATCTGTCCAATACAGAGACCTACTGCTACCAGATAAGGGCGGTCATGGAAGACGGTGAAACGTCCTATCCGACGGCGAAGAACTGTGCCTCGCCTAATGCGGTACCTCTGATGGTTAATATAACGGTGGAACCTGAGAACCAGACCATAGAAGACAGAGATGAAGCTAAATTCATAGGTTTCGTAGAAGACGAAGACGCCGGCTCGGGTGACATAGAAGTCCATTGGAGCATACAGGAGACAACATACGAAGGCGAGGTCAACACCTATACAGGAACAGTGGGATGTACTTACTTCGGAGATCAGTGGGAGGATCCACAGGGAAACGCTACGCACGAATGTATAGTCAGTTACGGTGACAGAGTAAACAACTACAGAAAGGCAAGCAAATATCTCTTTGAGATGACTCCGGACGACGGTGTCGAGAAAGGCGATCCGATAGAGACAGAGAACCACACGGTTATTGAAAATGCTCCACCAAGGGCAGAGGATGTAAGTATAACACCGGATGAACCCGATGAAGATACAGATCTAACCTGTGAATATACCTTTGTAGATCCTGACGACGATCCTGAAAACGAATCTGCTGCCGAGTTCAGATGGTACAGGGATATAGACGGCACGGGACAGTGGATTGAAATACAGGGTGAGAACACCAGCACCTTAGACAGCAGTAACTTCGAGGGAAGCGATGGAATAATGTGTGAAGTCAAGGTCAGTGATATAGACGAAAACAACTGGGCGACCAGAACCGAATCTAAAAGCGATACACAGTTCAGAGAGTCTTCGCCTGTTTATATCGATACAGTCCACAGACCCGGGATAAGAGACTATTGGAACACAGCCGAGAGAGAGGTAGACGCAGTTAGTGTAGATGATGTAATACATTTCGGTGTGGAATGGATGCACGAGGAGGACGAAGAGATCGACCTAAGAATATGTGATAGGATAGGAAACGACGAGAACCAATATGAAGGTGGCCAGGATAACATAACATTCGGTAATGGAACCGAAGCCTGGTTCTACACAGGTGAAAAGGGCCTCGTTTCGGATGAACTTTCGGTGAAGCCCTTCGATTCAGAAAGTGGCCAGGATCACACTGACTTCAGTTATTCTATAGAATTATATGAGGTCGATGAACAGGGCGATACCGATGGAGAGTTTATAGAAAAGATAAGCAACCTAGCATTTACGATAGGCGAGTGGAACACCTTCAAGGTTTCCGTGAGCTCCGAGTCGGATAAACACATAGCCTTTAGAGTTTCGGGTGAAGAAGGTGAAGAAGTTTACGTTAGAGCCAATGAGACAGGAGGTAGCAATCTAGCTATAGAAGAAAACGGAGATAGTGTTAATTACTATGACCCCGAAGTCATGGTAAGTTATCAGAAGGATGGGTATGATTGTGTTGGTGAAAAGTACTGCGAAGTCGATTCAACATCAGAAAATCCGATAAACTGTTCCTATGTTGTTGAGGATCTCGGTCAGGGCAATCACTCTTATGATATGAGAGTGTATGATTCAGAGGGTCACACATCTACGGTAAGAAGCCATCATTTCTATGTGGAACACACGGGACCTTCTATAACAAATGTAAGTATAGAGCCCGAGGAGCCAGAAACTTCATCCGAGCTAACATGTAAATACAATTTCACAGACCCGGATGGCTTTTCAGAAGACAAATCACTTACCGAGTTCAAGTGGGAGAGAAACAGAGATGGCATAAATGAATGGGTCGAGATAGACGACGAAACCGATCAGACTTTGGACGAGAGTTGGCTTACGAGGGACGATGAAATAAGATGTTCTGTCAATGCGACAAACGAAGTGGGAGTCTCGACGGGATTCGAAGTTTCACCATCTGTTGTCGTTGAAGGAATATCACCACCCACAATAGTAGATTACTTCAACGATGCTACAGAGGATTCTCCTGTCCACAAGGGAGGAAACATAACTTTCGGTCTTGAGTGGTTGGATGAGGACTCAGATGAGTTCGATGTTTTCATATGTGAGGAGGTTTCCTCTACGGAAGAACAGGGAATGGAAGAGTCTGATACAAGTCTTGTTTTTGGTGGCGATCCGGCCTGGTTCTACACAAGCAGAACAGGAGAAAGAGTTGAGACGGTGTCCATCAGACTGGAGGAGTTCTACAATGGAACCGACTTAGTAAACGAATCAGGCGAAAGAACTGATCACATTTACACTATATCCGCCTACAATCTTGATGAAGCAAACGATACCGACGACGAATCACCCGTCGCCGTCGAAAAGGGCATTTCCTTGAAAAACGACGAGTATGTGCACATCGGTTTCAGCAATGCACAGGCAATGGCGGATGATGTTCTAGGATTTGAGATATGTGTTGATGAGGAAGGAGACGGTGATTGTGATGAAGGGATGGATAGGTGGGCTTCGGTCAGAGCAAACAGTTCAGGAGAACATATCGCCAGGAATGCTTCGAGCGATAATGTCTACAATCCCGATATAAATCTTAACTATAGGTCCTCCGGCGAAGACTGTTATGGAAACACCTACTGTGTTTCCGAAGTTTCGGAGCAAGAAGACTACGGAGAATATTCGTGTTCCTACTCGACCGAGGACGGAACGTTCGATGAAGTAAATAGCTACGAGATGCAGGTTTGTGATGACACAGGAGGATGTTCCAATGTTGTTGATGGAACGTTCTATATGAATCTTCCTCCAACGGCTACCGATGTTAACGTTACACCGGATCCTGCTCCGGAGGGATCTGAGCTTGAGTGTGTTTACAACTTCGATCCAATAAACGAAGAGTTTGAGGTAGAGGAGGATGAATCTTCCACAGAGTTCAGATGGTATGTTAGTGATGAATTCAAGAGTGATGGAAGGACCTTTTCGGGAGAGTTTACAACCGATGACGAGGTTCAATGTGCTGTAAGAGTATATGATGAGTTTGGTCTCATGGACCAAGAGTTCAGGTATTCGGACAAAGCAGAGATAAGATCCATCCCAACCAAACCAATAATATGGGACTTCCCCGAAGTCGTTAGTAATGATACCATTGACATTATAGGTTACATAGAGGAAGAAGAGGTTGACACCGTACATGCTCAGGCACTGGACCCTGACAACAACGTAAAAGAGGCATTCCAATCCGAACTTCAGGATACTTCGAAAGCTGGTGAGTCTATATCCGAGACATTTGTTAGTTCAGGCAAAGACCACGTTAAGGTGAGTGTAGACTCCTCGGAGGGCTTCAACAGATCAAATTACATCAAGATACAGGGACAGAGCCTGGATTACTTCAAGTATTACAACATCACAGGAAGAGAACACGTCATGCATGAAGATGGTGACATGTACAAGCTTCACTTGAATGAAAGTCTCGTTAGGGATGTTGAAATCGGAGATAGACTTTTTGCATACAACGAAAGTTACCCGAACAACTGGTTCAACCTCTCTCTGGGTCTTCATGAGGGAGATAATACGGTAAGGATCAGAGGAAACAACACGGCAGGTAACGGCGTGATCTTCGAAGGAGATGTATACTATGATGCCTACGGTCCTTATATAGATATATCGCAGGTTCCGGACGGTTCAAGTGATAAACAAAACAAATGGAATTTCACTGTAAGCGATGACATAGGAACAGATCCTAACAGTATCCTTGTAAATATTACGGACTCCGCGGGTAATAGCGAGTATTATTCATACAACAGTAGCCAGTTTGATTATCTGCAGAACGTTAATGAAACCGTTGAGTGTGTTTCTGGTGAAAAGTACAGCTGCGAAGTAGATGTATACATGGAAGAAGGGGAGTACAATATAACTTTCTCTGCTGAGGACATCATAGGAAACAAAGGTACTTCTAGTCGTACAGGTTTTGAAGTCTGGACAGGTAGGTTGGAGCCTCCAGAAGTGTATCGCGAAGGTAGCGTAGTTTATGACAGAAACCTTTTCCTTAACTGGAGTGTGGAGTACGACGATATATGGAGCCTAGAGTACAGGGTCAAGGAAGAAGAAAGTAGTGACTATATAACCGACTGGATTGGAGCTAATCTACAAGAAAGAACTGATACCAATTTGACAACAGATAAGCTAGATCTGATAAACCACACCAGTTACGTATTCGAGGTCAGATACAAGAGATACAAATGGGACCGTTGGAGTGAGATTGGAGTAAGCGGATCGATGAAGTTTGTCGAACAGGATGAGCCTTCCGAACCACCTACATCTGTTAATATCACTGTGCCCGGTTCAGTGCACACGGATCCTGTGCTGTGGGCAAACTGGACGGATAGCTACTCTTCCGTGGGTATTGAAAGGTATGAATATGCCGCTGGTGTTGATATCTACGGAGAAGAAGGGTGGGATAATCTCACAGATGGCTGGGTCAGTAGTGGGCTTGACACATATGTTGAAGAATCGTTTGAGCTAGAAGATCAAGAAGAGTATTATTTCAGCGTAAAGGCCATAGACAAACATGGTTACCAAAGCAATGTAACTTCAAGCCAACCTATAACATACTACAATCAAACTAAGCTCGAGACCGAGGTAGTGTCCGTAGAGAACGATACCTATACAGAGGACGGATGGCTTGACGACATTGATGATGGTTATACCAATATAACTGTAGAAGGGAATAGGGAAATCACGTGTTATTATTCTAGAGATTACGACACCACATTTGCAAATATGAAGGAGGATTTTGAAGAGGAATATGACGAAACCAACGTGGAGGCAGGGGGCAAGTGTAATGCTACCGGTGACAGTGGGTACAACCAAACCTGTAGGATTCCGGATCTAGATGAGAGTATCTACACATACTACATTGCTTGCAGAGGTCCGTATTATGAGCACGATTCGCCGGATAAAAACATGGAGGTAGACCTTGTAGTTGACCACAGCGCACCCACAATAAAGATCTATCATCCAGAAGAACTCGACTACAGCGAAAGACAGGGTAAGTTCGGACCAAATGATAGATTCAGTGTTAATATAACAGACTATCCCGGAGGAGTGGATACACAAGCTTTCAATATAACCGATAGTAATGAGGAGGTTGTTGAAAGCGGAAGTTTGGAAATGACGATTGGAGACGAGCATTCAGGTAACTATACATACGACTGGGATACGGAAGACATTGATTCAGGAGAGTATAACTTTACTGTGGAAGCAGAAGATGCATACGGACACACCTCGACTAAAACAAGGACCTTCGAGCTCGATAAGATACCACCTAATATTACAGTAGATACAGAAGGACATGTTAACGGTAGTTACTTCCAGGACAGTTTCAACATAACCACTGATATAGAAGACTTTGTGTATGCAGGGATGGGAGTCTCTAACGGATCTACTCACTTCCCGTCTTTGAATAAGAATATAACGGCCGAAGGGTACGGAGATACGGAAAGCTGGGAGGCCTTTGTAAATATTTCAGAACTTTCCGACGGTGAGTATACCGTAACGTACGCTGCATATGATTCAGTTGGAAATATTGCTTTAAACAGTACAAGGTTTTTTGTCAACAGGCACTCATGGTTCAACAGCAGTAATCCAATAGAAGACCAGGAATGGATAGAGAATACTAAAAACGAAGAAGCAGTGCATCTGGCCGAACATTTTGTAAATACAGTCGACTCTACAACCTACAGACATACGGATCCAGAAAATATAGACGTAAGTCTAGTGGATGGACGTTTCAAAGAACTTTCTGTGTGGAATATAACAGAAGACGTTAATAGTTCGGTTGTGTTTGATAGAAACAAGGACAACGCCGAGGTATATGTTGATTCAGGTGTCTCAGAAAACATAACACTTTCCCAGAACTTTACGGTTGACGGTAGTACAGAGTATGAGTTAGGACTAAGTCATAGAGCAAACAACACAGATCCAGCCGAGTTTGACTACGGTGTTATGTTCAGAACATACGATAGTTCCGACAATATAGTTGGATCCCAGAAATATAGTGTAGATGCCACGGAGAACTGGAGCGAGTTGGAATACACGTATACAACTGAAGAGGATGCAGATATAATGGAGGTAGTTCTCGAGCAGAATCCACAGGCCGGTGACCTTGCACATAACGTCAGCTCACTTTCAGAATGGAAGGATATAACACTCTTTGAGTATTACGAAGAACCCCGGGTCACATTCATACCAGATGACCACTGGAGTGGAGCCAGAAACATCACATTCTTTGCCAATGATACCTATGGTGTAGAGCAACCAACCAACGAGTTTACCTTGACCGTCACGGATGACTACTGTAATCCACCTGAATCAGGTACGTGGGAGATTGATCAGGAAGAGACGGCGATATGTGGAGCCCCGAACAATGAGTTGATTGAAGACTTGGATGAGATAAAGGTCCTCGGTGACACCACAATAAATATGACAGGCCTCGATTTGGATATGCCTGTATACTTTACTGATCAGAGTACAGGATATATCAAAGACAGTAGCTTCACTGAGACAGTTTACATACAGGACGAGAGTTCTGTAACTGCCTGGAACTCTTCATTCGACGATGTGGTGGTTGAGGATAACTCAGAGTTCAGAATCGAAGACAGTCCTAATACAGTTGAAAATCTGATTATAAACGGAACGACTGTTGATGTTGTCAACTCTGTTGTGAAAACTGTTGAATTCATAAAGGGCCAGGGTACTATAGAGAATTCATACATCATCGACGGAGCTATTATCCACGTTGGTGAAAACGAGGATTCTTATATCGACCTCGGCCAGGGTAGCAGTGTGGATGGAGTGTTTGATACAGACAGCGGCACTCTTGATTTAATAAGCACTTCTATCAATGAAATAAACCTTACCATGGGCAGTGATTCTACTGTGGATATGGTGGGTTCTCTGGTAGACGAGCTGGACGGAAGATATGCGAATTATATCAACAGCACGGATTCTGAAGTCCGTGGAAGATTAAGAACTTCGGGTAATGTTGATCTAAATGAATCTTATGTTGAGCTATTGGACTTGAGAGGTTCTGCTGAACTGATGTCCTACGGAGATTCTTCGGAGATTGGTGTACTTGTGGCTTCCGATGAACACGGCAGTCCTTCAATCAAGGGTAACATTACCATAGGTAGCGTCGATGAAGTTAAGGGTGAGATAACAAGGTTTTATCCCGTTCACATACTAAACAAAGCAGGCGATGAGTTAGAGTTTGTGGATATAAATGGCGTTCCGCACATCGATTATTCGAATCCTATAGATTTGAATGAGACCTTCAGCAAACCCGATGGTTTAGTAGAACTTATGGTCGAGGGACTTAATTTCAGAAATTTAACTCTGGACAAGAATACACCGGTATTTATACAGAACAGGATTTTAGATCCGGAGAACGATGGTCTTCCTATAAGCGAAAGTTACAACGAAAGCCTGAGGATAATAGGAGACAGCACATGGCTAGGAGGAAATCTTGATGTACCTAACATTACTGTAGATTCCTTTACCGACCTGGATGAGGCTGAAGAGAATGCAGAAGAAGGAAAAGTTCCAATAGAAATAGGTGATGGATCTGACACGATTGTGGAGTTCAACTGGAATCTTACGCTTGATCACCAGTTCCAGGTTATCAATGTCGATCAGTCATCTGACAACTATGGGGATAGAATCGAAGTTTATACAGGGGAAAAGGACTACAACGATGATCCAAGGAACTGGGTTAGAGTCTCCGGTGTTAATTTAGAGGACGGTGGTCTGGATAACGAAAACAAGACCTTGTACATGGACCGCAACGAGTGGATATTTGATAGCAGCTCTTCTCTCTGTGTTAAGGATGCCGAGATAGATGACATAGGTGAAATTACCGATGACTGTAGTGGCGATGCCGAGCATCTCATAACATGTGGCGAAGGTCCAGTGGACGGTATTGGTTGTGAAGTCAACGGCGATAGTTATGAGATAACGGGTCTTGAAAGTTCCGCAGCTATAGAAATGCCAAGGATACCGCCAGGTTATTCTGATCCTTCACCGGAGGACGGTGCAACTGGAGTTTCAACATCTCCGGGACTTTCAGTCACAGTAGAGAACAATCACGATGATGAAACCCTAGATGTTGTGTTTTACGACAAAGAAACGGATGATATTATTGCGGAAGACGTCAACGTTGGGTCCGGAGAAAGAGCCGGTATCGAATGGACGGGACTTGATCATGACGAGACCTATGGATGGTACGTTGAGGTCAGCGACGGAGTGGCAACTACGACCTCTGAGCAATGGGAATTTACAACAGCAGAGGAAGAGGATGATACAGGTACTGGTGGTGGAGGCGGGGGTGGATATGCTGGTCCAAGCGATGATGATGATGGAAAATATATAGTCATAGACGGTGATGAGGCAGACGAAACTGTACGCATTGAAGAGATCCGTATCGACGATGGCGATACAAGAACAATAGAGATAGACGATTCGTCCATCGCACTGTATAAGATAGAGATAAAAGCAAAAAACAGTATTTCAGACGGATGGATTGGAATAGACGATTTAGAGGGTCCCTTTGATACGTATCCATCAAAGGAGGGCCACGAGCTTGATGAGAAGGAAAGATGGGATGTGGACACAAACATCAAGGATGATGTCGAATACGTGACCTTCTTCTTTGAGCTAGACAGAGGAAGGATAGAAGATGAAGAGGATATAGGCCTGTGGAGAGAGATGGATAGATGGGAAGAGCTACGGACCACCGAAATCGAAGGAGTGGACAACTTCAATAGATACAAAGCCTCTGTTTTTGACTTCTCCCATTTCTCTGTATCCGGTATGAAGGAAGACAGAGTAGTTGATAGAGAAGTTATGGGAACTGTAGAGGGGAACGTCTACGACCACATGGGTAGTCCTGTTGACGAGGGTACAGTCGATCTTTACAGGTCGGATGACTTTACAGAGGAGCCGGTCGAATCGGTAAGGATAACCGATGGATATTACAGGTTCCATTCGGTTGAACCGGACTATGAATATTGGATAGTTGTTGATGATGTCGATGGCCATTCCGTGATGGAAAAAACACAGTTTGTGATGTCTGGTGAAACGTACGGCGTAGATTTCACCCTGGAAAAAGAGGATGACAGGATGTTTACACCACTGTGGTGGATCCTTGCTGTAATAATAGCGATACCTATTTTAATCTCCCTTGCCTGGCTTTTCATCGGAGGGAAGAAGAGTAAAAGCCCATACAGCTTTGACAATAAAACAGACAGTACCAACAGGAGCAGGAACAAAAGCAAAAAATCTTCTTTGATGAACGGTAAAGCTCCGATACGGACAATAAAAAAGAATCCGAATAGATTTGCAAACAGAAGAGTAACTGTTTCCGGAAGGGTCCGTCCGGTTAAAGAGATGAACGGTGTTGTCAAGTACAAGATTTCAGACGGCACAGGAACAGTCAATGGTGTTACATCAAGCGGTGATCACAGGGGCACGGGTACTATTGAAGGTGTGGTGAGACTGAAGAACGGAGAGCCTTATATCTATTTCTAGTCTATTTTATATCTTAATATCGCTGCTATGCCACCAATGCCACCGAGCTTTTCACCTGATTCGTGTCTTTCTGAACATATTGTTACCTCTCCTCCCCTTTCCTCGATTTTTTCTATTAGCTCCTGATTGCTCTTTATGAATTTTTTAGAAACCACTGCCCTTTTTACTGCTCCCAGTTCCACTGCCCTTTTCACCTCGTCCTTACCATATGCTACCTTGCCCGTGTTTTTCGAAAGTTCCTCAAAAACCTCTTCTATCTTACCTGTCTCCTCCGAGATCCTTGAATTCCTTGCAATCCTTTCTACGGTACCTCTTTTTATGACTTCCTGTATTCCTGTTTCACCTGTTTGGGAAATACTGTCTTTGACCACCTTATCTTCCAGATCCCCATCCTCTATTCTGGACATGAGCTCTTCCTTCATGAAACCAGGACCTGCAATTATTATTTTTTCATAATCATCTGCCTTCCTCTTCATTGTGGAAAGTATATCTCCAATGTATCTGTCTTTGTACTCCGCTTCGTACTGTTTTCCTGATATTCCCGAATCTATTTTCGATATGATTTCAACACTACTTTCCACCTTTGCTATTGTTGCGCTGTTTCTGTCAAGTACACAAACGAGAACCTTTGGAGGCTTTCTGTAGGCTCTTTTTATGGTTTCCAGTTCCCATTGTTTCCATCCGTCCTTTTTTGTAACCGAAAGAACCTTGCCCGGCTCCGCCTTTATAGTATGATAGCTGTCCATGTCTACATCATCAGGCCCGCCTACGATTGGTCCTGTAAGACGTAGGTTCCCCGTGTGTTCGTGGAACTTTATTTTTTCAAGTTCTATCGTCAAGTATACTGGCCTCTTTTCACCCTTTTCCTGGCCATCCTTTCTTTGGATCATCTTCCTTCGGAGAGTCTTCGCGCCTATAAAATCACCTTCCTTCAGTACATTCTCTAGTTCCCATATATCGTTGGGATTCTCCAGTTTAAGCTTAAGCACACCATCTTTCTTGTCTCTATGGAGAATTTTCAAAGGTTACACCTACATATAAATATTTTAATAGTCGGTTAATTAATATAAGTGATAAGATGGAGTTCGCAAAGGTTTTGATTGTTGCTATTGTTCTATTCGGAGTTCTACTTGCTATCTTCGGCGGTGAGGTAGACTTTGATACAAGACCGGATAGAGACAGGTTTCCTGTTGATGACGAGGATCCGGATGAACCCCCCGCGGTCGAGTATCCTGATGATCAGTTCTTCGTTGGGTGGATAGAAGGCACAGACTACAAGCACGTGGGTCTTACGGATAAACAGTTCGATATCACGTTTCGTGACGAAGAGAGGATTATAGGCGATATTAATAGAACCGAGATAAAACGCGGCATCTTCTCCAACGAGCCACAGTATATAGAGTTTGATCTAACCAAAGACCAGCTGGATAAGATGACATCCATGGAGATGGATTTCTACGTGCACGATACAAACCATCTTGATGAGATGTATATAGTTCTAAACGACGAGGAGATATATTCTGGCTACCCCGACGGTGGAAGATCCTACAGCTTTGATATAAACCAGTCTTTGCTTGAGCAAAACAACATGATGGAGATTTCTGCAGGATCCTCCGGCTGGAGATTCTGGGCTCCGACTGTGTACATACTGGAGGATTTCCGAATAAAGGCAGATATTCTTGAAAGGAAGGACAGAACATTCTCATTTTCTCTGGACAGAGACCAGGCAGACAACTTTTTGATGGGTAGACTTGTTCTAGATCCCAGGGAGTTCGATGCTCAAAGCCCGCTTGTTATCCAGGCCAATGGGAGGGATGTCTATAGACAGACTTCGGCTGTGCCGGACAGAAGATCTATGTGGATAGACTTCGAGGATATCCCTATGTACGAAGGGGAAAATACTTTGACTTTGTTCACCGAAGTCGATTCGTTATATAGCTTCAACTCGGCTAAAATGGTGTACTTCTGGGAGACAGAAGACATCAGGAGACCAATAAAGACTATAGAGGTCAGTTCGGTTGATTATAACAGGTTACCAGGGGAGATAAGCTTCCATATAGATAGGATAGAAGGAACCCCCGAGTACCTTCACATGGATATCACAACGGCCGAAGGAGAAAAGAATAGGGTACTTATACAAGAGGTTTTGAAGGAAGGTAAAACTGTGGTGGTATCCCTAGAAGAGGAAGATGTCGCAATCGGTGAAAACAAACTGGAATTTGTTGTTGTCGGCGAAGGAGGATTTTATCTTTCTGATTTCAACGTAGCCTTTTGATGGTTTCGGATGTACAGTTGACTAAGTTTATTTTGTTTTTACTAAATCGTAGTTAAAAAAGCAAAAGTTTAAATACCTCTAGAACAAAGTTTACTTTGGGGTGAAATAAATGTCTAATAAAAAAGGTCCTCTTGTGGAACTTGGTTTCGATAAGATAAAAAAGAAGATTGGTTACTGGGACGCCATGGATGCAGGAGAAACCATTGATGCTGTAACCAACGGGACTGGACCGCTAGCAAACGAAGAAGATATAATAGACGCCGAGAAATCTCTTTATAGTGACAAAAATCAGGCGGGTATCAACAAACCAAGATCAAGTATAACAAGTAAGATTCTTGGTTTTATTCCTGTGGAAGACGATCTGAAGGAAGAGAAGAAGAACAGGGGATACGACCCTAACAAACCAATGGAAGATCAGGTCCGGCGCGAGGATTATGGAGAATGGGCCGAAAGAAGGAAGGCTGAGCTCAGGGATGAAATGTCAGGTGGCGATTCAATAATTGAAAAGAAGCTGGACGAGAGATTGGAAGGAAAGATTGAATCAATAGAAAACAAGGACGATAGGGCCGTGGACGAGTACTTTAGCGGCATTAACAGTGCTAAGCTCAAGAGAAAGGACGAGTACAAGCCTTAGAAACAAAGGTTGAAAAAACTATTAGCAGGTAGCCTGTGCAATGTTCAATATGCTGTGTTCACGGGGATGATTATCTTATTATCTTTTCACCACAATACACACATACTTTCCAGTTTTCATCACAAAGTCTATTGCATTTAGGACATGGCATCTTTCTTTGGTATTTTTTACGTACTTTCTCTGCCTTTCTTATGGTTTCGACACCTGTGAGATAAACTTTGTAAATTTCATCGACTCTATAGAACACATCGTGACTCCGTTCTTTACTGAGAAAACGACCTAAATCCATTTCAGAGCTATTCTCCATTCTTTCCCATTTTATTCTAAAATCTTTCCAAAAGGTACGTGCCCCCATGTCCATTACATCTCTGAGATTGGCATTCGTGATAGCAATATAAGCTGTCATGGCTACAAAACCTATAGTGTAAATAGCTCTGCTTTGGAATCTTCCTCGCTTTTCTTTTGTGCCAACTAAAATATCTATGAACTTTTTAAGTATTTGATTGTATTCATTGAGCCTATCTGGTGTCATCCCATCGTCAACTTCTTCTAACAGCATATCGATTACTTCTTCTGTGTTAGATAATGCAGTGTTTAGTGATTCTACATCTTTTTCAAAGCCCCTTCTTAGATCTTTGTTCATTAATCGCGATGCTTTGGACATATCCAAATTTTCTATACCCTTTTCCTGTAGTACTGATATCCCTTCTTCGTATGCATTTTCCCAAAACCTTGTGTACGAATAACGAAGATTCTTAATTAGGTATCCCATATCTGCAATGTATTCTTCGGCATTGTTCATCATGTTTCTTCTTCTGCTGTCGTTTTTCAGTATGCTCTCAGCTTCTATACCTTCATGTTCATTTTCTGCGTGTTCTATAAAATCATTATAAAATGCAAATTCCTCGCCGCAGTAGTAGCATCTATAGGCATCTCCGAATCTTGATGCTGTTCTTGTTGCAGTCCTGTCCTTTTCAAACTCCTCGATTTTTGTTACAAGATGTGATATTTCATGTATTATTATTTCTGCTGGCTCTCCTGCTTTACCAGCCAAGCTCTTTTCATCCGATTCAATGATTTCTTGATTGGTTGTATTATAGAACAAATCCGCCTCGCGTCTTTGACCTTGAGAAATTTCCTTTGCCTGTTTTGTGAGTATATGTGAGCCCTGTCCACCACCCGTAGAAGATGTTCCTGGTGATTTATATGTTGGTTCGACATTTATTTCTTCAAGTCCTCTTTTTTTCGCAAGTTGTGCAAAGTTTTCCCAAACTTCTGTTTCCTTTAAAATTCTGAAAAGAGGTTCTGTACCGTCTTTGCCATACACATGATAGAGAACTTCGTTCACTTCCGGGGAAATATTGAACCAGATTCCATCTAGATTTCTTTTTTCAAATCCTGGTTGAAGCTCTTTTTTATGTTCAAGCCTTTTACCTTCTCCAACAATCCTTAAGCCCCTTTCCTGGTCTCCATGGTAATAAACCTCTGACGCAGTTTTTGAACTTGTTTTTTGAAGATCTACCAACGGCCTCTTCTTAGAGGTTTTCCCCTCATACTTCTTGAGCTCTTCCTTGTCAGACGGTTCTGAAGGCCTCGCCTCTGTTCTTCTGGGTCTGGTTCTTCCGATGTCCGGTATTTCCCTCATGAACAACATAAGAGAATTCGATCTCTCTATTTCACCGAGCCACCCACCCATCATATCATCAAAGCTTCCGTACTGTTTCACGCCTTCGTGCATATTCCTTTTCCTTATTTCCTTTGCAAGTGACCCAGCGAAGAGCTTCGGGCTCTTTAAATCCTTCGGTTTTATGGTGTAGAGTCTTTTGGGGGTTGCAACGATCAGTTTTTCCTTCTGATTATAAAGAAAACCTATGACTTCCTCGGGCGAAGGAGGCACAAGCGACCTGAAATCATAATAGAAGTCCACCTTCCCGTCCTTTATTTTTTGCTTGTCTTTACTCCCTAGAAGCTTTAGAACATTCTCGAACTTTGCGCCGCACCTTTCTTTTAATTTACTCATATCCTTCTCTGAAGATACTTTGACGCGGTTTGGCATGTTAATAATGGATTTATCAGTTATAAAAAATTATTATAGTAAAATCAAAGAAACACATCAGAAAAAAGAGGACCGGGGCAAATTATTTTAATAAGGGCTACAAAATGTTTCTTAGTTGGAAGAGCATATTTAACGCTCTTATCGAGATTCCATGGAACTAAGGTGAAAACTTTGACCGATGAGCTCAAAAGGAGAATAAAGCAGGCCATTTCTAACCACATGAAGATGGGTCACACCAAGGAAGTAGCTGTAAACAAAACCGTGAAGTTGTTCCAAGAAGCTAACCCAGAATATGTGGAATACGCGGCGGATAAGATATACAGCCAGGAAACGAATAGTAGGGTTCAGAGGAATAAAGATGTAGGTATATCCAGGGCCAGAGACAACCTCAAGGATCCGGAGATGATGGAAGCCAGTGACAGGGGTTCTGATCCGTTTGAAAGCGACAGACTCGAAGCATGGGACAAGGAAGGCAATAAAATTAATGATCCCAAGGAGAAGAGGAGAAAGTTCGAGGAAAAGCTTGGTATTGATACAACGGATATGAAAACAGTAGAAGAAGTAGAGTTCTATCTTAATAAGTTTGCTCAGAAGAAAGCGTCCAAGAAAGCGAAGAAAATAACGGACAATGTTCTAAGCAGTGATTCGGCTACTTATGTAAGGAATGGAAAGGAAATTACGGACCCAGAAGAAAAGGAAAAAATAAAAAATGAGGTTCTAGAGAAAACGGAAGGAAAACTAGAAGGCGGTGTTGTTAGTGATGCTGAAGAGGATAGGGATAAAGTTTTGGAGGAAGTCGAAGAGGCAAAGGAGACAGCTCATCAAGCCATTGATCAGAGCACCAGTCCCGATGAAATAAAAAGACTATTGAAGATGCACCAAAGGGGCGAAGAGATTCCCGAAAAGTATAAATCCGAAGGAAAGTTGAAGTCACCGGCCGAGCAACCCGAACTTCTTAAAGAAATGTTGAGAGAACAGGGTGAGGATGATTATGTAGATAGTTTGGAAGGTTCCGGACCCGGTGTAGATGCAGATGGCGATGCTGGTTCGAATTCTGATGAATTCATAAACCTCACGGGTAATGTTGTTGCGCTAAGTGGCGGTGACACTGAGGAAATGGTCGAAGGCGCAGTTGTAAGATTGGAAACAACTAAGATGGATTATATTTCGGAACCAACAGGTCCAAATGGAGCCTTCTGGATCCAGATTCCAAAGTCTGAAGTAGAAGGTCTTAGTGAGGGCATCCTCTTGATTGATAAAGACGAGTCTTCTTATGTCACGGATCCGGGTTTTACATATGCAAGAACAGATACAAGGGGCATACCTGTTAAACTGACTGGCGATACAGATGTTCAGTTAGAAATGATCAAAAAGAAGAAGAGAGGCCACGGCCCAAGCTCTGAACAGAACAAAGGTAATAAAAACCAGGACACTGTGAGACAGACTCAGTCCCCTTCTGGTTCCGAGGGAACGGATACAGAATCAACCCACCGATCTTCTGGTTCTGAGAGAGTTGATGACGATATAGTGAACATCACGGGTAACGTTTTTTCATCAGTGGAAGGTGAACTTGATGAACCCTTTGAGGGTGCAGTTGTTGTTGCAGAAGTCGATGGAGAAAAGTATGAGTCAGAACCCACAGGTCCAAATGGAGCTTTTTGGATTGAGGTTCCTAAGGCAGACGGAGGCGTGACAGAAGGTACAATAAAAGTCAAGAAGAATTCTTACAGTAGTTCAGGAAAAGGACACTGGAGAAGGTATCCCAAGGAGAGAAGAATAATGCTTCATGAAGCCCATGCAAGTGATTATCAACTAAAATTGGTATGGGTTGGCGAGGGAGGGAATTCAGACTCTGATCAATTTATCAACCTCACAGGTAGTGTCGTGGCTTTGAGTGGCGGTGAACCCGTGGAGTATGTCGAAGGCGCAGTTGTAAGATTGGACGCAGGCAAAAAGAATTATTTTTCGGAACCCACAGGTCCAAATGGAACCTTCTGGATAGAGATTCCAAAATCCGAGGCAGTGGGCTTTGGTGAGGGCATCCTCTTGATTGATAAAGATAAGTCTTCTTATGCTGCGGAATCGGGTTTCACATACGAAATAAAAAATAAAAGAGGTATACAGGTTAGATTGACCGGTAACACGGATATTGAGTTAGAAATGATCAAAAAGAAGAAAGATCGCGACGACGATGACGAAAAGCCAGACTGGGAGAATACTACTGACGACGAAATCCCCGACGATAACGAACCCGAAGAGGGTATTGATTATCCCGACCCCGACGATGAACAGTCAACCGACAAAGAAATCCCCGACGATAACGAACCCGGCGATGAGGATCATGATTATCCTGATCCACCACCACCCGATCCCGGTCCTCCAGAAGATGACGATGAGGACGAAGAAGGCGAAGCCGGATGTGTAAAGTGTGGAAAGCCTCTAAAAGAATATAACGATGACTGGAAGCCTCTTCCAACGGGCGGCTACATCTGCGATGAGTGTAGGACTGATCAGGAAAAGGAAGGCCTTGTTGGTAGTGAAATGCTTCCTGGAAGTGCAACTACATTGGCTACTTCCGTATTTATTCCTGTTTTAGCAGCTATAATTTTACCATTCCTTGGTTTTAGTCCATACGCAACAGGTTTTATAATCGTTGCACTGATTTTGCTAACAACAAGAAAGTTTTTACCGATGAAGGAGCCATATAGAAATGTACGTCCTATATTTAGAGCCATGGGATTTATCTTTCTTATGATAGGTGTTCAGCTGTTCGTGGGTAATAGGCCTATTTTTAACCTAATACCTCTTTTGATTGGTTCCTTTGGAATAATCTCTTTTACAGGGACACTTTCTTCTGGTAAGAAGGATGCAGAATTTAGAAGAGTTAGTGAAACTATAAGGATGTTTTTTTCATTGTCCGTTGGAGTGATGTTTCTTTGGACATTCAGGTCCGTATTTTCGGAGCCTATGCTTGGTGCTATTACAGTCTGCCTTGTACTTGCATTCTTCCTGGTAGTTCCTGATTTTCTTATAGAAGAATTTGAAGAGGAGGAAAGTAAGGAAGAAGAAAAAGATGAAAAATCGGATAAAAAAGAACAAACTAAACAGATGGCTCAACGAGCTGCAATGGCTTATGCTACTGGTGGTGCTTCAGAAGCAGGTATGGCAGCAAATGTTGCTGCATCGCAGGCATCGCAGGGTGATGATAAAGGTGATGGTGATTAGAAGATGTTAGGTACAGTTATGAGAGCGATAATAGTAGTCGTCCTTCTTTCTATATCTGGATATGCTCTATGGAAGGTCGGTAAGCACACAAGTATTCGGTCTATTGTACCCGCTCTTTTTGGAACTATAGCGATGATTTTGGGTATTGTTGCTCTCTGGGATAATCCTATAGCAATGATACTTTTTGTTTCGATTATTACAACAGGTTTGATGATTGCTATTCTGGTTCCACAGGCAAAGGGCGTTTTCGGTGTTTTTGTTGTGGCCATTGCTCTAATGTCACTTACTGCAAGTTATCCTGATATAATGGGCACAGCAGTTTTCGGTGAATGGTGGCCTACTGTCAGAGCCAGAGCAGAGGAGATAGGACAGGCGGCAAGTCCTGCCATGGAAGGCTTTACCAGTATGCAGGAGAGCCTCGGTAGAGGATGGACATGTCTTTCTTCTCCTATGGAATGTTATGATATGTTTGACGCCAGGGGCGAAGTTGAGAAGGAATATCAGGCCCTTAGACTTTCTAGGCCAGATCCTATAGGATTGGGTCGTGTCGGTAATGTAGCAGAAATGGATGAGGACAGTACTGTGTTTAGCTCGACGTTTGAAATAGAAAATAGACTGTCACACGACGATTATATCAATCCTCCTGTTATCCGTGAACTAAGAATGAAGCCAAAGGATGTGGAGTTCATAGGTAGGCCCGATGCAGACATCGCTGCCACGGGAGGAAACATAGTTGGTCCCCACTGTGACGACACTGACGACGTCACTGACGACTACCCTTGTCATATAGAAAGTCTCAATCCTGGTGTTATGCATCAGTATCAGGTTGAGTTTTCGAGAGAACACTTCAACGATCCGTACCATCTAGTGCCTCTCTGGTTGGATGAGGCCGAAGATGTTTTGAGTAGTATTATAGGAAGTGATCGCGTGAGGAGAATGGAGAACGAGATCGATGATAGGATTGACGAAGCTGAGGATAAAAAGGATAAAATTGATGTTGTTACTGACACGATCAAAGAAGTAATAGGTGAAGTAGATTCCGGCTTGGCTGATTCCGTTGCATCCGAGACCGGGGGAGCCCTTGATGATATAATCGATGATCTGGATGAAAGAGAAATTCCAAGAGTTTCGATAGATGTAGCAGAGAATTCGATGAGAAGGCTGTTGAGAAGAGAAGATCTCGATGACCTTGCAGACGACCTGGATGTCCTTGATTTGTTGTGGAGGGGCCAGGTCCAGCCAGGCGATCAGTTGAGGTACGGCATAGACGCGAACTATGTGGTTAATACAAGCTCTCTACTTGAAGTAGAGATCATAGATAGCTCTAGGTTTATGGAACTATCAGAGAGAGGTGATCTTGAGTTCCATCAGCCTATATCAAGATTTGAATGGGGTCCCGTTGAGATAGGAATGGCGGCCTCGCGGCAGCAGCCGATAAGAGGAGGCGAGTCGATACCGTTGATTCTTACGCTCAGGAACCAGGACGACGGACAGATGAAGTCGTTGGAGGATATAAGCATAACTACGTCCGATGATGAATGGCTTGAAGGACTTGATGAATGTGATTTTGCCAAGAAATATGATGATAAGTTTGATGATCTCGGGTGGTTCGGACTTCAGCCCCGGGGAAGTGAGTACGATAGCCTTACAATGAGCTGTACGATTGATGTAAATGAGCCAACTGAAATAACAGAGACCAGGGATCTGAGGGTGGATATGAGCTATATATACAAGATGGAGACGACAGACGTTATAGAGGTTTTATATTCATAGTGTAAAGAAACCCCAAACATTTATATTACAATAAAACTCAATGATTGATAGTGATTGTATGAAAAAGCTTGCGGTTTTTGTATTTTTGATCCCTCTGGTTTTATTTATATCCGGATGTGTTGAAGGCGGGGGTCTGGGAGGCCTTATGGGTGTAGGTACAGAGGAGGTCGAAGAACCCGATGACGTTCTCGTTATTAGAAACCAGAGGGTAGACCCATCTACAGTTAATGCCGAAGGACAGTTTGAGTTTTCATTTGAGCTGACGAATCTTTTCGATGCAGAGAGTGCCAGAAACGTCGAAGTAAGGTTGTACGATTCTGGTATGTGTGATCTAAGGCCTGGTCATGATCCCCAAGCAATAGATGGAGATAGTATTTTTGAGGGTGCCACAAGGGTAATCGAATGGGGAATGGATGCTCCCACTGATCAGGAGCTTGGGCATATGGCAGGTTCTTGTCCCCTGAAATACTATGTAAAATATGAGTTTGATGCTTACAGTCGTTCTGATGTCTATGTTATGGACGAGGATGTTTCTCGTGATTCTGAAGTGGCCAGCGTATCACCTACGACGGGCAAGGCCAGAGGACCTGTAAAGGTAGATATTGATTTCAGTGGTCAGCAACCCTTTAGAAGCGGAAGTGCCATTCCGTTCCAGGTTAGACTGAGGAATGCAGGTGATGGTAGTTTGGATGATCTTACACCGCGTGATGTTAGTATCACACTGGACTACGGTGAAACCGAAAAAGAGCTTGGTTACGATGAATATTTGGACGAAGAAACGGACTGGAAGACAGGATGTAGAAGTCCTGTTGGTGATTCCGAAGAATTACAGTTTATAGACGGCAGGACGCCGCCGATAAGCTGCAGACTTTATCCGGATGGTTATAGTGAATATTTCGAGGAGCCATTGTCCAGCTTCCAGATTAGGGTGAATGTTGAGGACTATGAATATACGTTGGAAGGAGAGGGTTCTGTTTCTATCCAACCAACGTTGTAGGGGTATAGGATGAAAAAGACTATAATTATAAGCATTTTCTTGATAGTAATGGTTTCTGGTTGCACAGGCTTTCCTGGTGCCGATCGTGCAGGAACAGGATTTCTTGGGTTTGGTGAACCCGAATACACAGAACATGAAGAGATTTCCGTGAGTGCTGAAGCTTTTCCTATGAATGTACGCTCGGGTAGGGACATGGATGTTGTTTTTGACGTGGTAAACAGCGGGAATACTACACCCGAAAACATAGAGCTTAGAATGGTGGATAGCTGTTTGTTTGAAGAAAAAACAGAGCATGACATTGCTGATGACGAACTGGAGCCCGGTCATAAAACCATGCTTGAGATAGAATATCGGGCACCTGAGGTTAGCATGGAAGAGAGATGCGATATGAAATACAGGGTTTCATATGAGTCGAGTGCGCACGCCACTTTTAGTGTGAATATAATGGACGAAGAGGAGTATATAACAAGGGAGAGGATGGGGAATCTGGGCGAAGAATCTGACGTACGCTACGAAAAAACACGTACACCTGTTGAAATAATAGCCGAAATTTCCAAGGAACAGCCTCTTTTAGAAGGCGATGATTTTTTGGTTCACTTCCATTTTGAAAACAAAGGCGATGGATTTGTTAGGGATAATATAATACAAGGCGGTGATGTAGAGATGTATTATCAGGATGATATATTAGAGTTTGGAGGCTGTCAGGACATGGATACAGGCGACAAACCTATAGTCTTTGAGGATATAAGGTTTAGAAACGGAAGAACAGCGAGAGTTTCTTGCAGATTTTCCACAGACAGTGTCGATTCAGTAGAAACGGCTACTTTCCACATGGACGCCGATTACACCTATGTTAGGGATGGATCGTTTTTTGTTAATATAGAGCCATAACGGAGTTATTAGGGTAAAGTTTATAAATACCTGAGTAAAAGATTGTTGTAGGTAGTATGGTAACAAGAAGAAAAGAGATGTTTATTGTTTTACTTGCAGCATCCTTGGTATTTATTTCTGGATGTATTGAATTCGGTGAGGACGACGAGGAAGTTGGATATGGAGTTGAGATAACTTCTTTTGACGCAATTCCACCCGAAGTTTTTTCTGGTGATTCTTTCGACCTATTGTTAGATGTCCAGAACATGGGCGACAGGACAGCCGAGGATGTATGGGCCAATGTCGAAAGAGCCGGCGGGTCTATTGAGGTTGATGGATTTCAGGATCAAGTACTTCTGGATCCCCCAACGGAGGACTTTGAAGGTGAGATGCATACATTTACTGCCAGCATGACCGCTCCTCAGATATCTGTTGGTCCCGAGAACGTTGGTATAAGGTCGAGAGTTTATTATAAATACGAAACGGATGCAAGGGTCTTACTACCAGTAATAGAAAAAGACGAGTACGCAATGAGACTAGAGGTAGGAGATCCTATTCCTGATATGGGCGTTTCAAGAATGTCCCGTGGACCATTATCCGTCGGAATAGACGGTCCTTCACCTGTTCTTATAGATGAAGACGACACAACATTCAGGTTCTACATACAGGGACAGAATATAGGTGGTGGAGTTCCATACCTTGAAGATGCCCACGGCGAAGGTGAGATTCCGGGACGGGAGCAGAGAAACAGGATAAGTGTAGATGTAAGCTTCCCTGAAGATACTCCTGTAAGTTGGGAGGACGAAGATTGTAGTGATGATAATGTAAGGGTATACGGCGGTGATTTCCAGATAATCTGCAGAGGCGAAATAGATGAGGATGTAAACTTCCTGGAAGTTCCTATTGATGTGAACCTAGACTACGGTTACTACATAGACCAAGAGACCAGCCTCACAGTTAAAGAAAGCATTTGAAACAGAAATTCTTTTCTGCTTATATAAGTGAGATAGTGGTGGGTCCGCCCCGATTTGAACGGGGGACCTTCGCCATGTCAAGGCGACGTCATAGCCACTAGACCACGGACCCGTTCCTGAAAAGTACAACGTAACTCATTTCATCGTTTGGATCTCCGACGATTCCCTCCTTCAATACCTCCATGTCGAATAATGATTTAATTTTGTCTCCCCTCTTTTTAAAATTTCTTTCGTTGCAGTGCGTTGAAATAATGGCGTATCCATCATCTGACAAAACTCTTTCTATTTCCTGGGGCCTCTTAAGTAGATGTATTGTATCAAAAGAGAGGACTATATCGAAGCTATTGTTTCTAAATGGCATATAGTCACCAGACCCTACTATAAATTCAATATCCTTTGATGCTAAACCCATCTTTTCGACATCGAGGCCTATTATACTGTTCTCAATCCCACGATCCCTGAGTTTTTTCTCAAACCAGCCTTTCCCAATCCCCACATCGAGTATTTTGTCTCTGTCAAGGTTAATTTTATCCTTCATTGGTAGTATGAAGTCCAGAAGTATCTCCTTGTACTTCTTTTCCTGTGTGGATCTCATCCAGTCTGAGTATATCTCCCTGGTAAATTCTTGGGTCATGAACTACCTTCTTTCCTTGAACCTTAAATTTCTTTCTAACCTTTTTTGAGAGCCTGTGTTATCTGAGCTATTCCGCTAATCAGAAATGCTCCTCCGACCCAATAACGTATCAAAGCAGGATAACGTACTACAAGTATCCCTGCAGACAGTAGAATAATACCCGTTGCAGCAGCCGTTACCTTTCCGGTTTTTGGCATCTTTCTTTCCACCTCGTCTAATAAATCTATCAGGCCCATTATATTCAATGGCCCGTGATCAAGTTTGTGCTTTTTAACAACCTTAGTTATTTCTGAGCCTACCTCTTCCCAGAAATCCTTGAAAAATATGAAGTTAAACATAAGAAGGGATAGTATCACGACAAAGGTATAGGTTATGCCCGTCCAGTAGTCTGTGAACTCCGTTAGCAAAAGGCCTATTTCGTCAAAGAATATACCAAGTCCAAGTCCGTATAGGATTGCAGACAATCTTTCTATGTTTCTATCCCTATGGACTATAGATAGCCAGCCTGCTATCATTACAAGGGCTATGCCATAGTAAAAGTGGTGTATTATATAGTCTTCAAATGGGAATATATCGGCACCTGCCCACCCCGGAACAAGCAGATATACGTAGATTCTTGCTACAATGAAGGATAGGAGGAAAGCTATTAAAATAAGGAAGGGAACTTCTTTTCTCTTTTTGTGGAGAACATCCTTCCAGGTCATGTATTATAATTAACTCCTAAGAAATAAAAATTGGTGCGGTCGCCGGGATTTGAACCCGGGCTACGACCGTGGCAGGGTCGTGTCCTAGCCACTAGACCACGACCGCACGCTATGATTTTTATTGTTAAACAATATAAAACTTTTGTGATATGGTTTTAGGGTTTAGTCAGGTTTTCCAGGGACTTTATCAGGTCCTCGTGGTTATTGAAAACTTTATCTGCCCCCGCTTCCTTGAGATCATTTTTTTCTACATATGTTGCAACTGCCCAACATTTTATTCCTGCTTCCTTTGCCGATAAGACACCCAGTGGAGCGTTTTCTACAACCAAGACGTTTTCTTTGTTTAGTCCGAGTTTTTGAATGCTTTTTTCAAAGGGGTCAGGATTGGGTTTTTTGTTTTCGGTGTCTTCTTCGGTTATTATGATATCAAAAATGTCTTTGAAATATTTGTTTACAAACTCTTCCACAGTGTCCCTGTTACTTCCCGTTACAAGACCTAATCTGAACTCTTTCTTTAGACTTTCTACTGTTTTTTCCATTCCCTCGAAGACAGTGGCTTCGTTCATATCATTGAATATCTTTCTTTTTCTTTCGACGAGTTCCTCTATTATATATTCATTGGGCTCAATTCCTCTGTCTTCAAGTATGTTCTTGATTGCTGTTTCTGCACCCTTTCCCTCAAGCATATAGATTTCATCCTTGTCTATATCTATGCCCATGTCACCCAAGGCTTCTTCAAATGATATGGCGTGGTAGTACATGGAATCTATAAGAACACCGTCCATATCGAAAACAATACCTTCTATTTCTTTCATAGCAAATCCTTGTTTCTTTGTGTTTAAAAAACTGAATAATGGCGCCGGCGGCAGGACTTCCACAGTCCGGGAGGAAATAAAGTTGTTTCCCGAAATACCTGACCTGTTTTGAACCTGCGCGGGCCTCGTCTCCAGTGGATATGGTATTTAACCATATTGGTTTGACGCCCAGTGGATGTTTCGCTTTCATCCTCGGGTGAGTCAACACATCCGCGGACTCGAATCCACCGCCTTTAGCCAGACTCGGCCACACCGGCGCGTTTAAAGGAGTAGTTTCAAATTATAAGAATTTAATCCTTCCTTATCTTAAATTCGTATCTCATAGGCATAAACTCATCGACGTCGCCACGGTACCCACAGTTATTACATCTAAACCCGACACGTGTTTTTTCACCCTCCAGATTTTCAGCGTATAGACCTTCTAGGTCGTAGTTGCACACAGGACAGTTGTTTGGTTTATCTGAAGCGGACTTTTTTGTTTCTACTGTAACATCTATATCCTGCACCTCCAGTGCAATTCTTCTGGCTCTTTCCGGTGATATGTGAAATGAACTGTCTATATCCTTCAGTTCACCTTCAACTATCCTTCCCAGTTCCTGCTGACTTCTTACGACGCCCACTTCCTTCAGTTTTTCTCTTATAATTCTGCCTACAAGTTCGGAGTTTGGAATTTTCATTTTCCAAAAACCTCTTCAAGGAAGTCATCCATGAGGTTTTCCACCCCAATTTCATTTTCCAGTTCTTCTACTGTTTCCCTTTGTACATCGGATTCGCATTTTTCCTTTGCCTTACATTCGTTTTGTTTGAGTAGGAACCTTCCTGCTATATCATCGCATCTTTCCATAATTGTACTTTTATCCATGCCAACAAGTGGTCTTATTACAGGGATATCTGTGACCGAATCATGGATTTTCATATCACCAAAACTATTGTCCAGATAGTCGCCGGCTATAATGGCCTCTGCTCCTATTTTTTTGGCGACTTCCGAGGCAAGTCTGTGGATAAACCTCCTACATAACGTGCATGTGTATCCAGTTTCACCATTCTCGGAAAGTTTGAATATTATACTTCCCAGATCGAATTCGAGTACATCAATCGAAGAACCATGACCCCATTTTTTAAGCTCTTCAAGCGATTTTTCGAACTTTTCATCTGATGCATATGGCTCCATCTTTCCATGTAGTATTACAACAGAACACCCTCTCTTCATCATCATCCATGTTGAAAGAAATGATCCACATCCTCCCTTGAAAAGTGATAATACCTTGCCCTGTGTACCCAGTGGAAGTCCGCCGGGGCTTTCTATTTTTTCGGTGAAAACATAACATTGGCCCTGCCTTATATCGGCCATTATCCTTTTGTCGGGATTGTCCAGATCAACAGAAGCACCCGTGCTGTTCAGAATTTTTGCACCTGCTTTTTCTTCTACGTCTTTCGAAGAAAAGCCATGATCACCTGTTCTTCTTACTCTTACTGCAAACGAGTCGTTTTCATCCACCTTTTCCTTTCCCAGCTCCGAAAGTTCATTAACTACTTCTTCAAGGTCTGAGCCTATTTTTCTACAGGGAGACAAGCTTACGACACCAAACATCCTTTCCAAGACCGCAGAAGCCTTTTTCGTTTCTTCTGTCTTTACAAAGATCCTTCCATACCCTCTTTTAACTTTTCCTTCGATCCCGTTTGATTCCATACCTTTAATTATATTGTTGATCAGTCTGTCCTCAAAGCTTCTTCTCACATAGTCGCTTTTGAGACCTATTTCTCCATACCTTATGAGTATCCAGTTGTTTTGCAAAGAAATCACCTATTTAGACAGGATTTTACGAAATCCATGAATACAGGACTGGGATCTTCAAATGTTGAAGTAAATTCGGGGTGGAACTGCGTTGCAAAATAAAAAGGATGGTCTTTTATTTCGACAACCTGGACTATATTTTCTTCGTTTTTTGAAACACCTGACAACCTGAGCCCCTCGTCTTCGAGTTTTTCATGGTATTCTGGGTTTACCTCATACCTATGTCTAAACCTTTCCTTTACTTCCTTTTTTCCGTATATATCTTTGGCCATAGAATCCTTCTCTATTTTTGTTATCCCGCCACCGAGTCTCATTGTACCTCCTTTTGCATCCACGTTCTTTTGTTCCGGAATCAGATCTATAATTGGGTGTAATGTTTCCTCATCTATCTCTGTAGAATTGGCTTCTTCCAAGTTGCATTTGTTTCTTGCGAACTCGGTTACCATGAGTTGAAGACCGTAACAAAGACCCAGTATTGGAATTTTGTTTTCTCTGCAGTATTTTGCTATTTCTATTTTACCTTCGGCGCCTCTTTTTCCAAAACCGCCGGGTATTATAACTCCATCGGGACTTCCCAGGACCTTGCCTACATCTTCTTCGAGATCTGTTGTTTCGATGAATCTCTGCTTTACCTTACAGTTAAGATGGGCCGAGCAGTGTTTTAGTGCTTCTCTTATCGATACATAAGAGTCTTCAAGTTTAGTATACTTTCCACATATTGCGATGTCTACGGTTTCCCGTGGGTTTTCCAGATTTTCTACAAGTCTTTTCCATTTTTCCATGTCTGCCGATCCATCTTTTAGATTAAGTTCATCTGATATTATACTGTCCATCCCGTCCTCTTTGAGGTTTAGTGGTATCTTATATACCTCTTCTACATCCGGATTTGATATTACATGGTCCTTTGGTACATCACAGAACAGGGATATCTTATCCTTTGTTTTCTCCTCCAACTCATTTTCTGCCCGTCCTACTATTATATTTGCTTCCAGGCCAAGAGCCTCTAATTCCTTCACAGAATGCTGCGTTGGCTTTGTTTTCTGTTCACCGACTGCATCAAGCCACGGTATAAGCGTGACATGAACCAGGCACGTATCCTCGTCGGGTAGATCTGACTGCATCTGTCTTGCGGCCTCCAGAAATATCATATTTTCCATGTCGCCTACAGTTCCTCCTATTTCTATTAGAACAACGTCCGCATCCTCTTCGTTTGCCACATTTTCAAGCCTTGATCTTATTTCATCTGTTACATGGGGTATCATTTGGACGGTTTTACCTAGATATTCCCCGGAGCGCTCCTTTTCTATAACGGACTGGAATATCTTTCCCGATGTTAGATTCCAGTCGAACTTAGATTTGATCCCAAGAAACCTTTCATAATGTCCAAAATCCATGTCTACTTCCCCACCGTCGTCCAATACAAATACTTCACCGTGTTCTATTGGGTTCATTGTTCCGGGGTCAACGTTCAGATATCCATCACATTTAATGGGAACAGTGCTGTAACCCCTCGTCTGTAAAAATTTACCAACAGAAGCAGAAACGAGACCCTTACCTAGACCAGAAAGTACTCCTCCTGTTATAAACACCCACTTCGTTCCCGGCATATTATAAATAGTACATCTTTGTTTAAAAAATTATTTATCCACTTATAAAATTAGATTTTTTACAGAAAAACCTTAGATTTTGACTATGGGTTTCACTGACTCCTATTCTTTTGCTCTTGGCTACGTTTTTACATTTCCTTCCTTCTTCAACATATATACCATGTTCATCTGTTGATACATCCAGATTACTGTCGTTTGTTGTTATTTCGAGTGCCTGCGTCAGTTTTCCTGGCCCCGATGCTATGTTTTTCTTATCTACATCCCCTCTATTTTCTTGCATCTTTTCTATCCCTTCGAGAGGTTCGAGCGCTCTTATAAGAACTGCCCCGGGTTTCCCCTTCTTCCTCACCGTGAAGTTAAGTAGGTTGTATACACCATAACAAAGGTACACGTAGGTTCTTCCCGGTTCACCAAACATCGGTTTATTCCTTTCGGTTATACCGTTACAGGCATGTGATGCCGGGTCGTTTTCTCCATAGTATGCCTCGGTTTCGACTATTATACCCCTCAGTCCATTCCTTACGATTTCTTTTCCGAGGAGTTCTCTGGCAACCCTTTTTGGATCCCGTCGGTAAAAATCTTTTTTGAGCATTATACCATCGAATAAAGTCCTTTTGCTACCAAGGCTATGCCTATAATCAAAAAAACGTACGTGAGTCTTGGATAGTAGTTTCTGGATAAAATAAGGAGCAGTCCCCCTATTATATCTATACCACCGAGTAACCTGGCTGACATATAACCCCAGCATGGATATTGGGCCCGGTATTATATAAAAATGGCATGGCAATGACCAGGTATGGACAAGAAGGAGCTCGAACTGGAGTTAGAGAAGCTGGAGGGCTTCCAGGATCCCGATTCAAAACTCGAGCAGTATAGAACACCCCCCGAACTGGCTTCTTCAGTTCTCTGGAGTGTATATATGAAAGGAGAGATCGAAGGCAAGAAAATATATGATTTAGGATGTGGAACAGGTACGTTGGGAATAGGTGCAAAAATTCTCGGTGCCGAGGAGGTCGTGTGTGTAGATGTAGATGAGAAAGCAATCGAAATAGCAAAAAAGAACGCAAAAAAAGCCGGTGTAGATATAGAGTTTTTGGCTATAGACGTAATGGAGGCTTCGGGAAGTGCTGATATTGTGATACAGAATCCTCCTTTTGGTTCTCAGGTACCAGGAAGCGACAGGCCTTTCATCAAAAAGTCCCTTAAGATTGCTCCTGTTGTATATTCGTTCCATATGGGAGGAACAGATAGGTTCGTCAGAAGGTATGTAGACAACTGTGGTGGTGTAGTTACATCAAGCCAAACCATAAACTTTCCATTGGAAAGAACAATGCCCTGGCACGATAAAGATATAGAAAGCGTAGAAGTAGTTTTTTATAGATTTGAAAGAAAATAACTATTCTATTCTTACAGCATTTGCGTGACCGTCCTGACCAGGTCTTGAGGTTATCCTTGCCTTACCAGATTCTGTTTCTATTACTGTTCCCTTTGTGAGTGCGCCTCTCCTAACGAAATGTGGGTTTGCTTTGTTTTCCACTACATCGACTATATCTTCTGTGACTACCTTGCCTTCTTTTCTGTCTGCTACATTTGCCTTCTTGGCAGTTCTCAGGCGTGTTTTCTTGCAGTTTCCTCTGACACCTATTTCTTTCTGTCTGTCATCTTTTGCGACCTTACACAGTATACTTTCTCTTGTTAGTTCATGCTTTCTTCCCTTTCTGTTGGTACTCTTTTTACCGCCAGTGATTTTTCTCTTTGATTTGCCTCTTAACATAACAACATACCTTTTCCTTTGTCACTTAAATATTTTCAACCCATACCTTTAAATACTCTTTTAATAAAAGAAAACGTGATAGCATGGGTGAAAACGGTAAAAGGCCACTTGATGCGCTTGAGAAAGCCAGAGGAAATAGAGTTATTGCTAACCTGAAAAACGGCGAGAAGATAGCAGGTAAGTTAGTAGCTTTTGATTTACATCTTAACCTTTGGCTTGAAAACGCTGAAAAGGTAGGCGAAGAAGGCAACAAAACTAGGCTTGGTACAATAGTCGTGCGAGGAGACAACGTAATCTTTGCCTCGCCCGAGTAGATACCAACATCTTTCGATGTGATTTTAGATGTCAAAGGGTACGCCATCTGCAGGTAAAATGAAGAAGCAGACACACGGAGTCTGTAGAAGGTGTGGTAGGAAATCCTTTAACCGCTCTAAGGGTAAGTGCTCAGCCTGTGGTTTTGGTAAGACAAAAAAACTGAAAAACGAAAACTGGAAAAATAAAACTATAACAGGCGACCGAAAGGATTGATAACATGGGAGACGTTGCAATTTCTTTAAAGGTTACCCCAGAAGGTACTGAGGTTAATCTAGAAGATCTGAAAGACAGGATAGATAAGGTTTTTCCAGTTGAGGATTCTCAGACCGAGAAAATAGGATTTGGTCTGACTGCTCTGAAGATTCTTATAGTAAGAGACGAAGAAAAGGGAGGCACTGATGACATAGAGAACCGGGTAGAAGAAATAGAAGATGTGGCATCAGTTGTTGTGGAAAACGTTTCGTTACTATGATTTCTTATATAAGTAGGTTTAAAACAGTATAATTCTATGTCCGATGCGTTTAAACCTGAACTATTTGAGACCGAAGATAAACAGAAGTTTTTCAAAGACTACTGTGTCAGTATGTTGGATCTTCTTGATGTAGTGGATAGATATCTTCTTTCTTTAGATAAAGAAATAGATGACATTTCAGATGATAGATACGATGGTCTGCTTGTGTATGTAAATCAGTTCATGGGTGAAATGGAGGATTCCATTGATGGAGTAAGGGATTGTTTCGATCGTCTTCTTATGGGAGAGATATCCGATGAGGAGATATTCTATCTCATGGATACATATGAGCAGATTTTTGAGAGCAAGGTTGATATAGAGTGCTGTCTTAAAGAGTATAAAAGAAATTAGTTACGTCTGGTCATGGGCCCGACGGGATTTGAACCCGCGACTCCTAGGTTTCTCAGACCTTTACAGACCATAAGAGCCTAGTGCTCTGCCAGACTGAGCTACGGGCCCATAGGAGGATATTTTATTCGAGTAAAATTATAAAGCTTTGTACGGTTACTTGAGCTTTAGGTCTTCTAAATCACTGTTTCTTCTGAGCAGGGTTCGAACTTTTTCTATGTTACTTCCATTTGCTCCTATTACCCTGCCTCTATCGCTTTCATCGACGTCTACAAATGCAACATTATTTTTTATATCGACCGAATTGCATTCGAGCACCATATTTTTTACAAGCTTTTCTTCATTTTCTTCGTATTCAAAGACCTTAATCCTCTTACCAAGCATGTTTCCTATATTCTTTATATTTTTCCCGTTTTTTCCTATAGCAAGGCCTGCTTTTCCTTCTTCAACAAGAAAATATGCAGAATCTTCGTCCTCTATAAAATCCTTTACCTCGACGTTAGTTTTTTCTTCGAAGAGATTAATCGACTGTATTGCTTCTTTATCAAACTTTTTCTTCATAACAAAATCACTCGGACCTTTCTGGTTTGTAAACTACATCGTACATACCTGTGCCAACCGGAACAGTCTGATTTATTATAACATTTTCTACTGTGGAGTTTAGGTCATCGACCTCTCCTTCGATGGCTGCGTCTGTCAGATGTCTTACTGTAACTTCGAAGCTTGCTCTTGCAAGAACTGAACCCTTTTCACCTGCTATTCCATATCTTCCTATGGCCTTGAGCTCTCCGTCTACCGTCATGGTGTCTGCAACAAGCATCATATGTCTTATATCTACGTCTAGTCCCTGATCTTTTATGGTTTTATGTCCTTCTTTGAGCACGGTATTTCTGCAGGCTTCTATACCGAATACCTTTTCCATTTCCCTTGGGTCGCTTGATACAGTCTTTTTGGGATTCACGCCTTCTACCTTGAGAACTTTTTTTAGGTTTGTTCCAAGAGTTTGGATTGTCCACATCCCTTGTGTCTCTGTTACAACTGCCTGAGAGATTCCCTTTATACCTTTCATGTGTTTATCCATAACTTTATTCTTTATTTTTTGAAGATCTCTTACAGATACATCGTCGTCCTTGGGTACTATCTTTATTACATTTCCATCCAACTCCGCCTCGTACTTTCTTCTTCCTTTATTGAGACTGCCTATTGCCTCTTCCTTATCCATATTTACTCCTTTCAGTGCCTCCTTGTCTATATCGAATTCAACGACCAGATTTAGAAGATCTATCCTGTCCTCTGTTATAATATCAACAAGCTTTGTTTCTCTTATTTCGTTTGCAACATTTCTTGCTTCTTCCTCATTTTGATATTCTTCTTCCAGATAGACATCCATTGAAGGCGTTTTTATGGTTTTCCTGGCATCAACGACTTCTATTAGTCTAGGAAGACCTTGTGTAATCTCTACACCCTGTGCTGAACCGGCTACATGGTAAGTACGCATTGTCATCTGTGTTGCCGGTTCCGAGATAGACTGTGCTGCTATAACGCCTATAGCTTCTCCTGCCTCGAATCTACACCTTTTATACTCCTTCTTTGTATTCTCTATGAGCTCATCTGCTTCCTGGCCTTTGAGTTCTTCTTCTTCCATCTTTTCGATTAGTCTATTTTTTACCCTTTCAGGAAGCTTCCCTTCTAGTTTATTCACCTTTTTTTCATAGTTCATAATATCACTCAATTTCTATTGGTACATCTCCTTCCTTGCTCTTTGCTGGATCAACCCCGTCTTCTCCTGGTGTGAACTGTATTATCGTCTTTCTGTTGTCCCTTACTGTTCCATCTGTCTCCACCTTGAGATCCTGTAATGCATTTACAAGCCTTCTTTCCATATACCCACTTTTCCTTGTCCTCAGACTTGTATCCATCAAACCTTCTCTTCCATTCATAACTAGGAAATAAAACTCTTCTGGGGATAAACCACTTTTGAACGAGGAGCTTACGAATCCGTGTGCCTTTGGTGATAATTCCCCTCTTTCAAACAGAGAAAGGGTTCTGTCTTTATAACCTCTGTGTATTCTGTTGCCTTCTAGTGTCTGTTGTCCTACGACACCCGCTATCTGAGATAACTGTACCATACCTCCTCTTGCACCGGACTTTGCCATATTTACTGCCGAGCTTTTCTGCGGAAGGTCGTTTCCTACTACATCGTTCGCAGAATTCTGGACCTGCCCGAGTCTTCTATTTATATGGGATTCGAGTGATTCTTTTTTAGTTTGTCCTGGTATCTGATCTATATCACCTTCTTCAAAGTTCTGTATGAGTCTATGTGAATCCTCTTCAGCATCGTTGATCATATTAGTTATTTCATCCTTTGATTCCTCCGTTATATCCAAATCGGATATGCTCATAGAAAATCCTCTTCTGTTAAGATATTCAAGAGAAAGTCTACTTATTGAGTCAAGGAAGTCCTTTGTTACCTCCGTGCCGTGTTTCCTTTCGATCTTTTCTGTTAATTTACCAGCAAATGAACCTACTGCAGCTTCATCTATCCTTCCTTGCTTTAGTTCGCCGTTTTCTATTATTACTTTTTCATCTCCCGATTCTGAATCGAATACAACAGTTAAATCAGGGATAAACTTTGAAAATACCTCTTTTCCAGTGACTGTTTCAGATTCGAAAACGACATCTTCATCTCCTGCTTGGGTTACAATCTCCTGTGCGGTCTTTCTGTCAAACTCTACATCGTCTCCCGTTAGAAGATAGAGTCCAGATATATGGTCCTGAGTACATCCTATTATAGGTCCTCCGAATCTAGGGCTTCTTATATTTTCCTGCACAAGCATTAGTTCTTCTGCTTCTGCCCTTGCCTCGGCGGTCTGTGGGACATGGAGATTCATTTCGTCACCGTCGAAGTCAGCGTTGTACGGGTCACAAACACACAGGTTGAGTCTGAATGTTTTGCCAGGCATAATCCTAACTCTGTGTGCCATAAGACTCATCCTATGCAGAGATGGTTGTCGATTAAACAGTGCAACATCTCCGTTCTGTAGATGTCTTTCGACAATAAACCCAACCTCCAACTCTTCGGATATTTTTTCACAGTTATCTTCTGTTATTTTTTTCTTTCCTCCATCTGGTCTCTTTAAGTAGTTGGCACCCGGATGGTTTTCTGGACCGTTCTTAACAAGGGATTTTAATTCTTTGAGATTATCTTCTCTGACCTTTTCCGGTATTGTAATTTCCTTTGCAATCTGTTCCGGTACGCCGACATCGTTTATTGAAATGTCGGGATCCGGTGATATGACTGTTCTTGAGGAAAAGTCAACACGCTTACCGGCCAGGTTTCCTCTGAATCTTCCCTGTTTGCTTTTCAGCCTCTGAGCCAATGTTTTGAGTGCCCTACCACTTCTATGTCTTGCCTGTGGTACACTTGATAAGTTGTTGTCAAAGAACGTCGAAACATGGTACTGTAGAAGCTCCCATAGATCGTCTATTATGAAATCAGGTGCCCCTATCTCTATATTGTCGGCAAGCCTTTGATTTATCCTTATGAGATCAACGAGCTTATGTGTTAGGTCGTCTTCTGATCTTTGGCTTGACTGTAGAGTTATGGAAGGTCTCATCGTTACAGGAGGGACGGGTAGTAGTGTAAGTATGAGCCACTCGGGTCTACCGCCGTTTATTCCAAACTTTTTTATTGTTTCATCTGATATATTTTCAAACCATTCTCTTATTTCCCTTGGGTTTAGTTGTCTTCCACCGAGAGTAAAATTGTGGGGCCTCTTTCTCTTTACTTTGTCCTGTTCAGCATCACAGTGTGGACATTTTTTCCTTTTCTTCAAATACAGTTCGTAGAGAGGATCTTCCATCTCTTCTATTTCTTCGTCATCTCCGAGCGGTTTATGACATTCTTGACATGTAGCTCTCAGGAACTTGTACACAGTTTTTACATATCTTACATGTACCACGGGTCTGGATAGGTCGATGTATCCGAAATGACCTGGACATGACCCTATGCTCTTGCCACATGTTCTACATTTCATACCGGGATCTATAACGCCCATTCTTGGGTCCATAACCCCGTTCTCCGCCGGATAACCACTTTTGTCGTACAGTGTTGGATCTGTGATTTCTCCTACAGCCATCTCCTTAATCTGTTGTGGAGACAGTATCTTGAACTCTATCTTATTTATTTTGTGTGGCATCTAGACCGACTCCCCTATATCAAGTTTTGGATATATTGTCATTGATTTTAGTTCATCAAGTAGCAGCTTGAAGCCATAGCTCATTGGAACTTCTTCTACTTCATCGCTCTTTTTACACATCGGACATCTCGTTTCATCCTTACTTTCATCTTCGATGGCCACAACACCGCACTTTTTACATATAGGTAACGTAACCTTGTCCGATGAGAACCTTTCTTTTAATGTCATCGATGCACCGTGGCCGATGAAGCAGTCCTTTTCCATTTCACCCAGTCTTAGTCCTCCTTCCTTTGCTCTTCCTTCTGTGGGCTGTTTTGTGAGCAGCGTAACGGGTCCTCTGGATCTTGCGTGTATCTTGTTGGATACCATATGTTCCAGTTTTTCATAGTAAACAACACCTTGGAATATCTCTGCTTCCATAATTTCACCCGTAGTTCCGTTATATAAAACCTCCTTTCCGTCCGATCTAAACCCGCAGTCTCTCAGCCTTTCTCTTATACTGTCTTCTTCCTCGGATGAGAAAGCTGTCCCATCGATTTTCGTTCCTTCGAGGGCTCCTGTTTTACCTGCAAGTATTTCAAGTATCTGTCCAACTGTTTGTCTTGACGGGATCCCATGTGGGTTCAATATAATATCAGGTGTTACTCCATCCTTTGTAAACGGCATGTTTTCTTCGGGTTCCATAAGTCCTATAACACCCTTTTGTCCATGTCGTGTAGCGAACTTGTCACCAAGTTCTGGTATTCTCTGTTCTCTCACAGTAACTTTAACAAGCTTGTTACCGTTTTCGGTCTCCGAAAGAAGAACTTTGTCGGCAACGCCACCTTCACCATGTCTAACTGTGACCGAAGTTTCCCTCCTGTTTTGTATTCCTGTAACAAACTCACCTGTTCCCATAAAACGTAGCGGTGAGGTCTTACCTATAATTACACTCCCACTTTCTACTCCTACTTCGGGTGGTACTATACCATCCTCCGATAGATGAGAGTATGCTTCTTCTGATCTGTAACCTCTCACATCCTTGTCCGGTATACTTATTTCATCTTCCTGTCCACCAGAGTATCTCTGTTTTTCAGCATCGTATGTTCTAAAGAAATAGCTCCTTGCAAATCCTCTCTCAACGCTGCTTTTGTTAACTATTAGTGCGTCTTCTATATTGAAACCTTTGTATGATAACAAAGCTACGACTACGTTCTGCCCTGCAGGATGTTTTTCCAGCTCAACTGCTTCTTCTGTTTGTGTGGTTACCAGCGGCGTTTGAGGGTATGCTAATATGTTGCTCTTCGTGTCCGCCCTTAGGGGATAGTTTGCACTATAAAAACCAAGGGTTTGACCTATCATCTTTGCTCCGTAGCTTACCCTGTCTCCTCTGTTGTATTCGGGGAAGGGCACAAGAGAAGCATTTATACCCAGTATGTTTGCTGGGTGAATCTCAACATGAGTATGTTTATCGGTTATATCTTCCTCCTTTGATGCTACTAGGAGATCTTCTTCCTCTGAAGCATCTATCCATTCGATTACACCCTCTTCAATCAGATCACTCCACCTGATTTCCCCATCTTCTATGTCCTCTATATGATCTTCTGTCAGAAGAGGTTCTCCGTCTTCAACCCTCACAAGAGGTCTTCTCACCCTACCTGAGTCTGTGTTTATCCTTATATTTTCTTCCTCTTCGTTATATCTGATGTTAAAATCATGGGGGAACTTACCTTCCCTTCTTCCTTCTCTTACTTCTCTGACTAGTTCCTTTGGTTCTTCTGTTGTGCCTATGAACTTGCCGTTTAAAAATAAATCTGTCAATTTATCTACCTCTTTATCTCAACCTTTAGATTTTTAAGTGCTTCTTCTGCCTCGAACTCCGGTAGTCCTGTGGATATGGATGCCATAAGTGCGAGATACTTCCTTAGACCTATTGTAGGTCCCTCCGGTGTTTGTGTTGCGCCCAACCTGCCCCAATGTGTTGCATGTAGTTGTCTTGCATCAAAATGTTCCTGTTGTGTGGACAGCGGTGAGGTAACATTTCTCAGGTGGGAAAGTGTCTTTATGAAGTTTGTTCTTTCTAGTCTCTGTGAAACACCGCTTCTTCCTCCTACCCAGAGACCAGTTGCAAAGGCCGACTGTATCTGACCTGTGAGCATATCAGACTCTACAACTGTATTTATAGTAGGGACCTTTCCTCTCCTAGCTATTTTTTTGTAGTTGTATTTTATCCTGGAAATAAGACCAACCCTACCCAGTAGCTTACTCCTTATCAGTATCTCAAGCAACTCGGAACTTGTTCTTATGCGTTTGTTTCTGTAATGGTCTATGTCATCGGGCTCAAGATCGCCGTTTGAGACATAAAGTATCTTTTTAGCGCACCTTCCAAGATATTTTGCTTTGTCCATTCTTCCCTCCTCCTCCTGGCTTATATGCGGAAGTAGATATTTATCTATTACTTCTCCGGCCCTCTGTTTTCTGTACTCCTCTTCTGAAACATTCATCCCCTTCCCTATATAGCTTAGAGCTTCTTCTGTGTCCGAGACGTCTGTTTCGTATAGATTGGCGTATATTTCCTCTTGGTACCTTTCTTCCCCTGTTATTGATTGGACTATCTCTTTATCTGTTTCCAGACCAAGTGCTCTCATAACAACTACTAAAGGAACCTTACGTGCATTTGCAAATGATATTGTCAGTAAACCGTCCTTCTTTTTGTTTATCGTATGTCTTTGACCCCATCCACTCCTTTCGGAGTTTATCCTTGCTGCGTATTCAATCTTTTTCTTACTTCTCTTTTCAACTATGACCCTGTTTGGGGCTACCTCTTCAAGAAGCATAAGAACTCTTTCTGTTCCGTTTACGATAAAGTATCCTCCTAGATCCTCCGGATCTTCACCTGCGTCTATGAGCTCTTCTTCGTCCATCTCCGATAGGGGACATTTCTTTGATCTTACCATTATAGGAAGTTCACCTATCTTTACTTCCTTTTGTTCATGGACCTCTCCGTCGGCCTTCGTTGTCATTTGAAGAAATATTGGAGCTGAATATGTTATATCTCTCAGCCTGGCTTCCTTGGGTAGTATTTTTCTTAGGCTTCCATCTGCTTCCTTAACAGAAGGTTCACCAACGCGTACTTCCCCCAGTTCTATTGTAAAGTCACCTAACTTTTCTGATTCGGGCTCTATATCTCCTATACCGTCTATTATTTCCTGTAGTCTTTCATCTATAAATCTGTTATATGCATCTATTTGATACCTTGCAAAGCCCTTTTCGGATTTAAATGCCTTCAGCAGAGATTGGAGTTTAGTTTTTTTCATTTTTAACCACGGTTACTTTCTTTCGACTATGAGCCTGTAGTAGACAGCCTTTCCTGCAGTAGGGCTATTTCTTTCGATTTTAAGGACATCGCCTACCGAAGCATCCAACTCCTTTACTACAGGATCGTTGTGGTATATCTTCGGAAGCTGTTGTTCCTTTACGTTGAACCTTTCCAAAAGCTCTTCCTTTTCCTCAGAAGATAGAACTTTGTGTTCTGGTACCCTCACATGATCTGTTACATCGTATTTTTTGCCCATATTTTCCCATACCCTTTATACAAGATATCTTGCCTTACCTTTATAGAAAGCTCATGAACTGGTAATTTCCTTTGTAGGTTAACGTTTATAAAGGTTTTGGTCTTTTTTAATAGACTATTGACGAACCGTTGATGGGCTCGACGGGATTTGAACCCGCGACTACTGGGTTTCTTTCTTCATCCGTGACCTTGATACTGATATTAACCGGTCTACGTCGGAGCTTTTAACCTCATTTATGGAACAGAGTTTCAGTTTTGCGAAACTCCGTTTGCAAATAGTTAAAAGCCCAGTGCTCTGCCAGACTGAGCTACGAGCCCTTGTTTATTTTTCTATCTTCGATAAGGTTTTCCATCGATCTATCGTGGGTTTCTTCTCCTTGTTCTGTGAAAAGACACCCCGGAATCTCATTGTTTTTTCTGTGGTGTTCGATACATTCACAACAGATTCCTTTACGTGGACATCCAGGGTATGTGCAGGTACATTGTTCTTTGTTCATATATTCGTTCGGGCATACTTTCCTGGACATTTCTAAATACCTCGTTTAATGGCGCCGCGACCGGGATTTGAACCCGGGTCAGAGCCTCGACAGGGCTCTATGCTAAGCCACTACACCATCGCGGCTGATGACATAACATTGTTGTGAGAAACCTTTTAAGTATTTATGCGTCCAAGTGCCCTCGAAGGAGAATAAATAGTGGCTGACAGCGTCCTGACTTTCACCTCTTTTCGAGGATACAGGTCAATTCGCTGGAGGACTTTTCTTCCGTGTTCGGATGGGTACGGGAGTTGCCCCTCCGCTTTGGCCGTCAGCCTTACTAACTATTGAATCTAAACTTTTTAAATCTTTTCTTTATCAGATGTTTCGGGTCATATTCCCAGTCTTACTTTAGATGAAGATCTTTCAAAAGTTCTTCCATCTGTGGATCCCCTTACCCTCGCTTCTGGGAATATGAGCTCGTCTACAGATTCAACCAATACCTTTGCTTTATAGTGTATTACTCTATCGTCCCCGGAGTTCATATCTCCCAGTTTCCAGTGGAGTGTGGTCTCGTCACCTCTTTTTATACTTGGTTCTAATGTATCGAACTCATCCAGTACCCTGGCCATTGAAGGAACAGTATCTTCGAGTATTACGTTTTTGGCTTTACCGAAGAACCGGTTCTTTACATGCAAGGAAACTGTTAATATTCTTTTGTCCTCGGATATCTCACTCTTAACTACTTCTTTCTTTACTACGGGTGCCTTCATGTAAAGATAGGTTCTATATAGTATAAGGGCGACCAGTATTATTAGGATGTATATTGGCCAGTAGTTTATTTCGTAACTCATCTGGGTTGTTTCTCCTGGCTCTAGTTCTATGTTCCATGTATAGACATTTGAGAAACCCTCCCTTCTCTGTTCAGCTCCTTCTGCAGTCGCTAAAAGAGAAAGAGGAAGTCTTATATTTTTTTCTATATTTTTTTCTTCTACCACGTTTCCTTTGTTTTGGGCATGTATTGTGTTTGTTCTTACTATGTACATTCCATCGGTTGTCTCATTGGTCTTATAATCCACGACCTCTAATACATCGAAGGATTCTTCACCACTTTTTATAGTATGGCCTGCCCCCCTTATCTTGTAATGTAAGATATACTCTCCTGGTGGCTGGTATTCTTCCATCTGTACATGTGTGTTTATAGTTTTACTCTTACCCGTTTCCAGTACAAATCCCTTTTCAGATCTTCCTATAGTTTCTTCTCCTTTCATAACCTCTATATGGAACTCTCCGTCTTCGAAGTCTTTTGTACCATCGTTTTCTACTGTAACGAAGGCTCTTACCTCTTCGCCTGGCCCATAATCAACCTTTTCAAGAACTAAGCTTTCGAAGACCATTGAGTAGTCCCTTAGTACTATAAAACAAAGCTCTGAGCTTGCAGAAACGTTTTTATAGTTTTCTGAGATCACGGAGAACTGTGTATTGTATTCACCGAGCTCGATATTCCTCGGGGCTTTGACAGTTATCTCTGTGGACTTTGTTTCATTTGGTTCGATTCGCATGAAACTGTTGGTGACCGACATCCATGTGGAGAACTTGCGTGGTTTTCTAACACGGAATATATCCCGGCTTTCGTGTGTATTTGTTATGTTTATCTCGTATGTGTAGGGCAGAATATTACAGGAATCTGTTTCTCTGTAGTCTATTTCTATATGTGCCAGAGATGTGGGTGTTATAGCAACAAATAAAAGAAATGTTGATAGTATCAAGAGTGCCTTCTTCAATCTATTCACCAGTAATAGGTTTGTGTTTATTATAAATAAAGATTGGGCACTACTTCTTGAACTTGGCTGCCTTTGCGGCAAGATCTGCGTGGGTTAAAAACAGACTTCTGCAGCAGTATCTTTCAATGCCAAGATCATCCAATATCTCTTTTGGATCTCCGTCTTCCCTTCTTTCCTGGAAGTCTTCCCATAGATGACCAACCGGCTTACCACAACTTATACATCTTACAGGTATTATCATTTTGTCACCTCTTACTCCTCTGTTTGTGTTTTCTTGCACCCTTTGAAGATACAGAGGGTTTGTGTGGTTCTGTGGTTCTATCATCTGCGACAAGTAGATATCTGTCGTAGTCCTCGAACTTCTTTTCAAGTTTTTCGTCTCCGGTAAACTTTACAAGTCCCTTGGCAATTGCCTGTCTTACTGCATCGGCCTGTCCTACCTTACCTCCACCCGAGACATTGATATCGATATCGACTTCATCCGATATTTCTCCGGCTAACTCGATGGGTTCTCTTATCATTAGTCTTACCATCTCATCGCTAAAGCTTTGAAGAGGACGTGAGTTTATTCTTATATTACCATTGCCCTCTTCTACTTTTACTCTGGCCTTAGCTTCCTTCCTTTTTCCTGTGGTGTTGACGGTCATTTTTTACCACCTATTCTTTCTGATAACTCTTCTATAGTTATATAATTTGTTGTCAGGTTTTTCGTACCCTTGCCTAACTTTTTACCCTTTTCTTCTTCATTGTTTCCTCTAATAACTCTAAGTCTTTTGAGTGCCTGTTTTCCTCTGCTTTTCTTTATGGGAAGCATGCCCTTTACAGAATCTCTTACGATATTTTCTGATCGGAGTGAGGATTTTGGGCCGTGTTTGGGATCTCCTATGCTCTTCTTTTTGAGATATTTCTTTATGGTGTTTTCAGGCCTTCCGGTTATAACAGCCTTCTCGGAGTTTATTATTTTTATTTCTTCTCCATCCAGCAGAAGGGGTGCTACTTCCGATGACATCCGTCCAAGAACCTGATTTTTTGCATCTATAATCATTTTAACCCTCCATTATCCTCACATTTTTACCCGATGGATTTTCTTTAAGTAGCTCAATTATACTTAAAGCAGTTCCCTTGTCGTTTATCTTTTTCCTTGCGTTCCTTGAGAAATCAAATGCTGCAACCCGGACATTTTTATCAAGTGTACCGTATCCTGTTACTTTACCAGGTACAAGCACGGTTTTTCCATCTTCGGAATGTCTGTTTATCTTTGCAATATTTACAGCGTCTTTCTTTCTCCGGCTTTTTCTCAGTCTATCTGCAACATCATTCCAGATATCTATATCTTCCTTTCTGCCCTTCTCTTCTACCTTGTTTATGGTTTTTTTCAAAACAGGGTTCGTTTTGTTCATGTCAACACCTTTGTTCGTGATGCGGGGGGCCGGATTCGAACCGACGAAGGCACTAAGCCACAGGATTTCTTATCATTGTGCCCGGTTTGTGGTTCGGGACTCAATACTTAAGCTGTAAACTTAAGTCCTGCACCTTTAGTCGTATCTTTACCTTTGACCGCTTGGTTACCCCCGCTAACTTAGTTTTTCAATTACTCTTTCTACCTTCTCCTCAAGTATTTCAGCGGTCTTTTCAAGTACTTCCTTTGGATCAAGGGAACATATAGATTCTACTTTGAATATAAACTTTTCTTCGTCTCCGGCAACAACTATTCCTGAACCAACTTCCTCGGTACATTCCTTACAAAGCGTACACTTCATTTCGTCCTTGACCTTCAACTTATCGTTTTTTATTTCTAAAACCTCTCTCGGACAGACTTCCACACACTTCTTCTTTTGTTTTTTTGTAAGCTCTTCGTTGTCTATGTCTATTATAGGGTAGTATTGATAGGATGATATGGCTGCCTGGTGTTTTGAGTGGTCCTTGCCTGTTGAAATTATAGCGGTTGCTTCCAGTTCAACTTCCTGATCATCATCAAGTTCTGCTATGGGAATTTTATCGTAGAGAATCTCTACATCTCCTGTTTCGCATGTCAGATCACCGGAGTATATCTTACCGGGTCCTTGTCCCTTCAGTGTAAATTTGGCCTCACAGTTTGAACAGCCCTCCTCACAGTCGCAGTTTTCCTTCACGTCAAACTTTTCAGAATCAAATACCAGCGGTACTTGACCCAGTCTCTGTGCTATGGTCTCGTCGAACACGGGCGAGCTGTTTTGAATTATCCCGACATCTTCTATCGCGAGTACAGGGATGTGGTTCATTGAAATCCTCCTCACAGCATTCATCATAGAAGGACTGGTGTCTTCTACAATAAACTTAACCTTTTTATCTTCGCCGTCGATTTTTTCGATTTTCATTTTATACCCTCTTCCCCCTTTTGCCTCCTGGTCTTCTTGTCGAGTCATGAGGTATTGGAGTTATATCTTCTATCTTCCCGATTTTCATACCGGCTCTTGCTATTGCACGTATTGCTGGTTGTGCACCGGATCCTGGACTCTTTGATCCATGGCCTCCTGGTGCCCTTACCTTTATGTCGACCTTCTTAATCCCCTTTTCCTTTGCGTCCTTTGCTGCTTTTTTGGCCGCTTGCATTGCTGCGAAGGGGGCTCCTTTGTTTCTATCCTGTTCAGTTACCATACCGCCGGTGTATCTACTTATTGATTCTGCGCCACTCATGTCGGTTATATGTATTATAGTGTTGTTGTCCGATGAGTATATATGTGCCAATCCTTTTTTCTTAGTCATATTATTCACTTAAAACTGTTTTTTCATCTACTGATATTTTATCTTCAAGTTTTTTTGGTACCAGAAAGGAGGGCGAGTGCATTGTTCTATTCCCTACCTTGACGTGACCATGTACTACTAGCTGTCTTGCTTGGTCCACACTTCCGACGCCGTCTATTTTTGATACAATAGTCTGTAGCCTCTTTTCGAGCACATCCCTTAGCTGGATTCTAAGTATCTGACCTATATCATCGTCTTCCCCGATAAGTCCTATCTTTCTACATTTTTTAAGAAGCTCTTCCTTTTCCTTTTCTGTGGTGCCTGCTGCTGCGTCTCTTGCTCTTCTTCTGAGCTCTCTCAGAAAACTCTCCATCTTCAGTATCTCTTCCTTCCTTTTCATACCGTAGTCTTCCATTATACTTTTGTCGTTTTCTATTCTTCGCTCGTCCCATGGTATAAAGGGTTTTTCGTATTTCTTTCTCTGCTTTTTTGGATCTCCCATATTTAATCACTTTCCGACTTCTTCTTTATCTTTGCAGTTGCAACCCCGACCGAGGAGTCGCCTCTGAAACTTGACTTGGTTTTCTGCCCTCTAACAGGAAGTCCACGCCTGTGTCTAAGTCCCTTGTAGCTGCCGAGTTTCTTCATATCTTCTATATCCTGTCTGTTCTGCATATCCAGATCGTTTGATGTTAACATCATGTCTTTACCTGTTTCGGGGTCCTTCCTTCTATTAACAAGATGTGATGGTATGTTACTGCTTTTTATTACCTTTTCTATGCTCTCTTTTTCTTCCTTGCTTATATCTCCAGCATATTTGTCCGGGTCTATTCCGGCTTCCTTGAGTATAGGTTTACTTGTTGAAAAGCTTATACCCTTTATATTTCTTAGACCTTCACCTATTCCTACGTCTCCCGGGACGTCTGTCCCAAATATTCTCAGTATGTTTCGTCTACCTTCGGTCATATTACCATTTTTCCTTTATTTGGCGCCGGGGGTGGGATTTCCTGAAACCTTTTGGCTTCTTTTGAACCCACGCGGGCTTCCGCAGACAACAGGTCTTACGCGACCCACCGGATCTCTCGAAAACCTGTTTATCATCCTTTCGTCAACAGATCCGGTCTCAAGTCCGGCGCGTTGAACCTGGCTTCGCTACCCCGGCATATTGCCGTTAAAATCCCTCCGCGTCCTCCAAAAGCATGTTTGGTATGCCTTCGTCGACGGAAAACTTAAGTCGGCAGTCGTGGCAAACTATCTTGTTTTCCTTTTTATTAAGCTTTACGTTTCCCTTACATTTTGGACAGGCCAATACTTCCATAAGTCCATCCATGCTATCCGGGGCAGACATCACAACTCTTATGAATCCAAACCTTTTTAAATCTTTCCAGTATGTCTTAGCTCCAGCCCTTGGGATATGTTTCCCTTGCCATTATAACATTTACAAGTGATGCAGCCTTCCCTTTTTTCTTTTCTAGCAGTTCGTTTGAATTCATCTCCGCTTCTCCGACCGCAACAAGTTCTCCCTTTCCAGAGAGAATCGAGAGCTTTTCGTCTTGTTTTATACCAGTTTCGAAGGCTGATATCCCACCCACACCGAGATCTGCTCCGTTGCAAATAGCCTCTATAGCAGTATCCTTCACTACGATACATTTTGATACATCCGCTGAAACCTCCACGGGAAGTATATCGCTTCTTATATTTTGATTTTTTCCTTGTCTATGGAACACATAGTCGTCTTTCAGTGTCTGAAGTTTGACCGCATCTGTTTCTTCGAACGGGCCGACTGCTGTTCTTCTTAACTCTTTCATGTGTCCTCCACAACCCAGTTTCTGTCCCAGGTCGTGTGCTAGTTTTCTTATGTATGTTCCTGCCTCGCAGTTTATCTTCAAAAGCAGATCCTTCCCATCCTTTTCCAGTAACTCAAGATTTTTTATAGTTCTGGTCCTTTCTTTTCTCTTGACTGCAGATTTTTTAGGGGGAACTTGTTTTATCTTTCCCCTGAAGCTTTCCAATGCTTCTTCGACCTCTTCCTCTGTAACCTGGCCATGGAGAACTACAACCGATATATACTCCTTGTCGAGATTTTTTAGTAGAGGCATTGCTTTGGTAGACTTGTTAAGAGCGATGACAAGGATCCCTGTTACCTTCGGATCCAGTGTTCCTGTGTGACCTGCTTTGTCTATATCAAGTATTTCTTTAACCCATCTACTTACCTGGTGAGAAGTAGGTCCCTTTGGTTTGTCTAGTACTACTATTCCTCTTTCGATTAGTTCTTTTGTTGATCTTGATCCGGGATAGTTCCCAAACCGCAGATCAGAAACCACCGCTTCTCGGAACTTAAACTCTCGTTTCATGGCGTTGCTCCCATAAGCTTTCTAAAGACCTGAGAAACCCCTAGAGATATGAGTATGTACCAACCTAGCCATCCGAGTGCATTTCCCCAGAAAGGTAGTGATACGGGTAGGTGAACTGCGACTCTTGAAAGTTCGAGTTCCTGGTCGTTTTCTCTGTATTCGCTTATCTTTAGCTTGTAGCTGTTCATATCGACTATATCGTTTTCTGCGTAGGTTTTGTCTCCTATTTTTACTTCAAGTGGTTCTATGTCTTCTATGGATACAGTTCTTTCCATGTTTCCATATTCCAGTGTACCAGTTTCGTTTATAGAAACTGTGGCGTTTGGGTAGAGTCCCGGAAGAACAAACCAGAATATAGGTATTATTAGAATAAATGTGGCTATCATAGGTTTAAACTGCATCTTCATCTGTTTCTGGCTTTGTTTCATTACGTCTTGTGTGTATTCCATTGCCTTCTCTTCGTTGCCATCTTCTCTTGCTTCTTTTGACTTTTCTTTGAGTTCGTTCATCTTCTCCTTTATCTTCTCGAGCTTTTCCTGGTCCATAAGGACTTTGTAGAAAACCGATATGACAAAGCTCGTAGTAACAGCTATGATAAAGACACCTAACATAGTGTTTTCAAATATCATGTTTTTTCACCGTAATATCCTTTGTTTTGTTGAATAAAAGTCTATCTATTTGTTCATAAACTTTCTCAACGCCGGGTGCATATCCTCCATGTGTTGCTGTGCTAGTTCTTCGTATAGTTTGTATATTATCATGGTTGCAAGCAGTATTCCTATGCCTCCTCCAACTGCGCCGAAAAAGTCTGAGAACACTGATAGGAGACCTATGAACAGCCCCGAAAGTATTGCAAGGTAGGGTATATACCTATCCAGTATTCTTTTTATTATCCTCTTGTCTCTTCTGTATCCCGGAACAGACATTCCCATGTTATGTATCCTCTCTGCGACAGTCTGAGAGTCCTGACCCGATGTCTTGGCCCAGAAAACAGAGAAAAGTATTGTTAGAGCACAAACTGTGGCTGCATAGGGTATCCATGCGATTGTAATTTCGGGAAGTGGAGCTTCTGTTATTCTACTTACAACTATCTCTGTTAGCAGTCCATCTCTGGGTGTGGCTGCTTGTGGACTGTATATCCAGTAGAGGAGACCCGATTCTGGTATACCTCCTTCTCCGAAGGTACCAAGCAGAGGCATCCCTCTATCTGCGAGCATCTGTCCCATTATATTTAAGTTTGCGAGCATTGCATGGGTAAAAATTATTGGAATTACGCTGGTGTAAAGTAGATTTAGTGGGTATCTCTGGCCAAAACCCTTGACCTGTCCAAATGCAAGAGGTATCTCTACCTTCATTGCGTTGAGGTATATAACAAGGAAAAATATCAGTACTGTGAATATTATCGGTATAAGCGATGCAGCAGTTTCAACAAGATTTCCTGCTGCTAGGGTTTGGAATACCTGTGGTATGTATCCAACTGCTCCCTCTGCAGCCGAAGGTAGGGTTCCCTGTGCAGTAAGTGGATTGAGAAGCCTCTGTACTATCTGCATCGATACACCCGATGCAATGAAAAGGGATACACCAGATCCGAATCCCCATTTTGATATCACTTCATCCATAAGAACTATCAGTATTCCACCGGCTGCAACCTGCGCTATTACGAAACCTGTCATCCCTGTTTGTGCAGGTATTGCACCAAATGAAACGAATGCTATTGCCTGTATAACACAGAATGCCATGGCCAGGAGTTTCTGTGTTCCCATGAAAAGCTTCTTACCTTCTGCAGTGCTTGTGTCCCATTGGAGTATTTCACTTCCTGTCAGAAGCTGTAGTATAATAGAAGCATTAACAATAGGCACAATTCCCAGGGTTATAAGAGAACCGAACTCGGAAGCAACTATAGTCTGTAAGAATTCAAATCTTTCAAGTCCCACCGGGGAAACTCCCCACACGGTTATGTTTCCCATTATAAAGTATATTATAACTATTATACCTGTCCATTTGAGTTTGCTGTTGAAGTTGAGTCTTTTGGTTGGTCCTTCGATACCAGGAGCTATAGAAAGTAGGTCACGATATTTCAATGGCGCTTCCCCCTGTTTCCTCTAGCTTTTCCTTGGCCTCTTCCGAGAAGTCTTCGGCTTCTACTTCCAATTTTTGTGTAATTTTACCCGAACCAAGTAGTTTGTCATAGCCTGCTTGCTTTAGATTTACTTTGAATCCGTCATCTTTTTGTTCTGCTGCTCCGATATCAACAAGTTCATCGAGCTTTTGTTCTAGTTCTTTTATGTTTATTCCTTTTTTTGTTTTTCTAACTGCAACCGGTCTTTTGAAACCCTTCTTTTTCCCTTTTTCTTTCATGTACTTGAACTTTCTGTGTTTCTGCCCACCCTTTCCTCTGCCTCCTCGTGATCCTGCGCCCCTCCTTTTTTTCTTAGAACCACTTCCGTGTGTTCCAGATCCTCTATACTTCTTTCTTTTTGACATTATTTACACCACTTTTTTGAAGAACACGTCGGCATTTTCCCCTCTGTTTCCTGCTTCCCCCTTTGGGTATATTTTCTTTGTAGTTTTCTTGAATCCTCCTGATGGGGGTGACATGGAAAAGGTCCTTTTGACATCCATTTTTCCAAGGGTCTTTCCTTCTTCCAATCCCTCTATGATTTTACTCGCATCCTCTATGCCTTCCTTTGATAGAATTTTTTTTGCTGTGTCTTTGTTGATACTGCCCCATGTTATGTAGTTCTGTACTTTTTTTAGCATTCCCCTGTAATCATCTGTTTCAGGAACTAGGGTACAGTTGAATTTCCTTTTGAGATTTAACATTTTTAAGGTATCTTCTATATCCTTACTCAGCCCAACCTTTCCTCTTATACGTAAAACTGCATACATCATGCTTCACCTATGATAGTTCCTGATTTTTTCTTGAAGTCTTCTTCTATCTTTAGTTGGTTTAGATTCTTTAGGGCGTTGTAGACTGCTTTTATCAGATTGGTCCGTGTTCTTGTCTTTCCGAAGGTTTTTGCCCAGCAGTCTTCTATCCCCGCAAGTTCTAGGAACTTTTTAACCTCGTCGGAAACTACGAGACCAACACCCTTTGGTGCTGGTTTCAGTACTACAGTTACACTTCCTGATTTTCCCTTTATTTCGGTGGGTATCGAATGGTGTGAACCACATTCACATTCCCACGATCCACATCCTCTTCGAACAGGTATTATATTTAACTTCGAATTCTTTATGGACTTTTGTATTGCAGTTCTGAAGGCACCGGATCCCGTTGCCTGTCCTTCTCCTATTCCAGCATAACCGTTTCTGTTACCTATAACTGCAAAGGAGGTCATTTTGTATTTACGGCCACTCTTATGCATTTTTGCAGTTCTTTTGGCAGGTGTCCTCCTTATACCACCACCTTTACCCGGAGAACCACCTATAAGTATGAGCTCGTGATCAAGATTAGGTAAGAGTATATCTACTATCTCGGGTTCCATTATCTTTCTTCCCTGTTCGTATATCTCATCTACCGATGTTATCTTTCCATCTACAACTTCTTTTCCAAGTTCTGTCTGTGGTGTCCAGTCCTTTGTTTGTTCTTCAGCCATTTTATTCTACCTCGTCAATTTTTTCCTTTGTTTCATCAAAGTTTTTCGTTACGTTTTCCGGGTCTAATCCCTTACCAATTAAGCTTGAAAAGTGTTCGTTCTTTTCGCCCTCTTTCATTTTTGATGCGTACTCTTCTATGTGTTTCCCCTTTAATCTGTCTTCTGATGGTAACATCTTTTCTCCTACAGGAACCTCGATTCCTGCATCGATCACTCCTTTGACGGTTGCGTATAACTTACTTTCCTTTGTGTTCTTTTGTAGTCCGATATCGAGTATACATCTTTTGATGTCTTCAGAAACTCCTCTTTTACCTATGAGGTATCCAGTGAGATAAGCAGCCGGGATGTTCGATCTGTGTCCCTTCCATCCAAATTCTTCTAGATCTTTTGATTCCGATTGTTCTAGAACCATGTCCCCGTCCTTCTCCCACTTAACTATCTGGGCTCTTATATTGTTCAGACTATTTCTTACCACAAGCCTTAGATCACCGCTTTTGAGAAGCTTTAGTCTCTTACTGTAGTCTGTTTTCTTTTCTCTTCTTCTTCGTTTTGGAATTTTTTTACTCAATTTCTTCACCCTTTATCAACATATCTTCCTTTTTAATATATTCTTTTAACTGTTTCTTTGAGTTGAATCTTCCACCCTTGCACTTTCTATATAGCTTGTTGTAGTTCGGTCTATCTATTTTGTCTTCTTCGCGGAGGCTTTTCAGTAGCTTTCTCTGTGCCCTTATCCTGGTTATCCATTTTTCTTTCCTGTTCTTTTTACTCCCCTTTCTTTTACCGTGTCCCTTCCTTCTTCCTTTTTTCTTCTGCTTCATTATTTTTCTTGTTCTTCCACGTGACTGTCCGTTTTTCTTCTTCTCCTTGATTACCCCTTTTTGGATAAGTCTTCTTACATCGGACTTGGTTATTGCCTCGTTCACATCGCCCTGCCTTTCTGGGTCTATCCACACCTTGTTTCTCCCGCAGTCTAATATATCTGCTGCCATCTTTCTTTTTGTAGACAGATCCATCTTTTGCACCTCATGTCCATTGTACTTCTCTTTCGTTTTCTGGTACGTGAACTACACCGAACTTGTTGAACTTTGCCCCGCAACCCGGACAGTTTGACAGTTCTTCTATCTGTGAATCCTGTCCTGAGGTTCCACATAGAGGGCATTTTGTTTCTTCAAATCTCAAAAACATTTTATAACCTCAATTTAAAACCTTAATCTCCATTTCCTCAGCCTTTTCTAAAATTTCCTCTCTTTTCCTTTTTCCAATCTTTGAGCTTATTCTTGCTGCTTCCTCCTCTTTATCTATATCTTTAAGATCCTTGATATTTCTGACAATTACTTCATAGTAGCCCGATGGATGCATGCCTTTGTTTTCACTACCAAATCCGGGCGAGGGCTTTTTCCTTCTCCCCTTCTTCCCCTTTCTAAGTGAAGAGTGATGACCTTTTGGCCTTCTCCACGAATCACCAAGCTTTCTGCTTGAATTTTGTCTCTTAAATTTTTTGTCAGACATCATATCAGTCCTCGACACTCGGTTTTTTTACTATGTATATTCCATCCTCAAATACCCTTCTGTCTTTGGTATTTGGTGCTTGCATGTTTCGTTCTATGTTTGCCGCCGTTTGACCTACCTTTTCTTTGTCAGGTCCCGATACTGTTATGTTCTCATCATCTACCTTGACACTCACGTTTTCAAGTATACTGGCTTCCCTGTCCTTTTTTTCACCGAGGAAGTTGGAAACAACGAACCTATCTCCATTTACCTTAACTTCCATCGGAAAATGTTTGTATACTACCTTTAGCCTGTATTCAAAACCATCCGTTACTCCTGTAACCGCGTTTTTTATCTTTGTTCTGAATGTTTGTGATATGCTGTTTGTTTTTTTGTTTTCGATCTTGGGTTCTATATTGATGATATCGTCGTCGAGTTCTATATTTATCAGTGGGTGGTTTAGCTTGAGTTTAACCTCATTTCCATTGCCCTTTATTTTTACATCTCCATCTGATACTTCTGCTTCAATATTTTCTGGAAGTTGAACGCTTTTCTTCATTGTAAAGCACCCTAGTAAACATAGGCTATTAGCTTTCCTCCTATTTCCTGAGACTTTGCTTCTTCGTGGGTCATTATCCCCTGCGAAGTGCTCACTATAAGGAATCCCATGCCCTTTGCTGGTAAGTATCTCTTTTCCCATTTTTCAAACTCATTTTTCTTTACGGAAAATCTTGGCCTTATTGAATTACAGTCGTTTATCTTTCCCATGAGTTCGATTCTAAACTTTCCACCCCTGTTGTCTTCTATTTTTTCGAACTCCCCGATGTAACCTTTTTTCTGTATGGTTTTGAGAACTTCCATAACTACCTTTGAAGATTCAGCTGTACATCTATCCTTACCTACATTCTCTGCGTTCTTCAACGTGGACATACAGTCTGAAAGTATTGATTGTTTCATATTGACACCTAGTATTTTTCGAAGCCTATCTCCTCTGATATTTCTCTAAAGCACTGTCTGCAGATATACAGATCGTACTTTCTTATGACTCCCCATTTGTTTCCACATCTCCTGCATTTGGGTACTTCCTTTTTTGTCATTTTATTCACCGGTTATTTCGACCTCAAATTTTTCTTCCATGAACTCAATTGCTTCGTTTTTTGAAATTTTATGTTTTTCACCTATTTTTCTTGATATATTCCTTCTCTTTATTCCAAAACCAGGCCTTTCGAGTGTTGCCGTTATATCCATCCCAAATATACCTATGTCCGGATTGTAATCGGTTCCCGGAAGGTCTATGTGTTCTTCGATTCCCATTGAAAAGTTACCTTGGTCATCGAAGCTGCTTTTCCTGATCTTGTGGTCCTTTGCATCGAGGAATTTCTTGAGAAAATTCTCTGCTTCTTCGTTCCTCAAGGTTACCATTACACCTATCTCTCTTCCCTTTGAAACCCCGAAGGCACTTCTTCTCTTAGCCTTTGTAAGCTTTGGATTTTTCCCTGTTAGGTCTTCTAGTAGGTTCTTGGCCTTCTCAAGTTCTTCACCGGGGCTACCTATTCCTATGTTCAAGACAATCTTCTCTAGCCCTATTTTTTTCATGGGGTTTTTATCCGACATCTTATCACTTTTGCTCCTCTATTTTTATTTTTTCTGTATCTATTGGAAATACTATATCTTCAGGCAGGTCAATTTTCTTTCCTTCCTGTGAAACTATTATCCTATTTTCCCTGCTTCCTTTCAGAACCTTTCTTTCCTCAAAGCTAGCAACTGCTCCCCTGTTTTTACCATTTGTTATCATAACTTCCTTCCCCTTTTCTGACTTTATAGTCTCTGTGCATTTCTTTTCTGGGACCGATAGAATAACAGAGGTTCCTGTCTGTAGGTTCATGAGTTCTTCGTCGTGTGTCATTATACTTTTACCGTCGTTGAAGATTATCTGTAGTTTTCCACCGTCTACGGTTTTTTTGTCTTCGATGCGGCATAGTTTTTTGCCTGCATCCTTTTTGTTTATATTTATGAGTTTGAATCCCTTCTTGTGGGGAATAATTCTAAAGTATTTTTCACCTAGTCTCAGCGAATCGAAAATCCCAACGGGAAATCTATGGTCCCTTACTACCTTACCGTCGATTTCGCATTTACCTTCCTCGAGTACCTTTTTTACCTCGCTGATATTTTCGGCATATTCCAAAACGTCCCTTATGATTATACCCAGTGGTATGCAATTTTCTTCCGAGTGTGGTCCAGGACTTGGCTTTATTGTCCAAGGTCTTTCCTTTCTCTTTATGGGGTACGTTTTTGGTGAAGACAGTGATTTTTGATGTTTTGACATTTTATCCTCCTTTTCATGATTTCATATAGTCTGGATGTGCTTTTCCTTTGTGCACACCTAACCCTCTCTTTGAGTCGAAGACATCTCCACATATCTCACATTTGAATCCTTCTGCATGTTCTTTGGTTTCTGTGTCTTCTCCTTCCTCCTCTTCCTTTACTTCTTTGAACTCTTCTGCGACTTCTCCGCCGGATCTTTTTATTATATCTTCTCTCTTCTTGTCCGAGAGATCAGGGTCTATTATCATTAGATTGGATGGGTCTATCTTTGGTCTTACCTCTGTTCCATCGACCTTTTCTTTTTTTACGTCTTCGAGAGTAACCTTTAGGTTTTTTAAATCAATATCACGGACTTCACTTTCTTTGTCTTTGAAGTCGCCTCTCATAACCTTTACCTCATCGCCGCTTTTCAGACCAAGGCTTCTTTTGTTGAAGTCCTCCCTGAGGTCCTTTTCAAGTACAGCTCTCATTTTCTTCTGCCTCTTGTGCATAGGAGCATTCAAGCTCATCTTCCTTTGTTTTCCTGGTTTTTTGGTTTTCATTATACCACAATCCTCGAAACCTTTCCTATTTCGGGAAACTTTTCAACTGCTTCCTTTGCTACGGCTCCTCTTATTTCATTTCCTCTGGGTTCGTTTCTGTCGTTTATGAGTACTGCTGCATTGTCGTAAAACTTTATCCTTCTTCCATCCGGTCTTTTCCATTCCTTTTTTTGTCTAACAATCACAGCAAGCGGGGTTTCATCTCTTATATCCGGGGATCCTTTCAGTACCGAACACCGGACTATATCTCCAACACCAGCCTTTGGCTGTCTTTTTCTGGTACCCTTGTACTTTAATACGGAGGTAACTCTTAGCATCTTTGCTCCTGTGTTATCTATACATTTGAGCTTAGTTTCTGATCCTATCCCCTTTGTTATGTTACTTCCTACAGCTCTCATACTACTCAACCACCTTTTCTATTACAACGGAACTTTTGCCCTTTGAAAGGGGCCTTGTTTCTCCTATCCTTACCTTATCGCCTTTGTTTATGTCCATACAAGGAGGGCAGTGACTCATTATCTTTGTATTTTTTCTCATATATCTTTCATATTTGGGGACGTAGTGGTGGTATTGCCACTTTACTGTTACAGTTTTTTCATTTTTCGACGTGACTATTCCTTCGAAAGTCCTACCTCTAACAGACAACTTTCCGTGGAACGGACAGTTTTCGTCTTCACACTCCTTTTCTGGAGTCTTTACGCCAAGACCTAATGCCATTTTGTTCACCATTTCCTCATTTTTTTCTTTATTCTGTCTTCAGGACGTCCTTCGATTGTCTCCCCATCGATCTTGCACTGTTCTTCCGATGGGAGTTCGAACTTAAACTTCCGCCCTTTTTTTCTAACTGTTTTCTCTTCACCTTTACATTCGACTTTTAAAACGTTTTTCCTTTCGTCCACCACCCTTCCTCTTATGCCCTCCTCCATAGTGTTTTCGCTTTCAACTACCTCCGTCTTTAGACCTATTAGCTCGTGTCTTGGGAGGTTTTCTAGCTTCCTCATATCAGTTCTTTATCTTTATCTTGCTTTCTGGAAACCCTTCTTGTACAAGAAGGTCTTTTATCCTTCTCATGTGGTCTCCCTGTAGTTCTATCCTACCCTTTTTATATGTTCCACCGCACGCGAGACCTTTTTTAAGTTTTTTTGCAAGTTCCTTTGGATTCATGTCATCGGAAACATTCTCGACGATTGTTAGCTCCTTGCCGTAGCTCCGTCTTGTTTTGCGAACTTCTATCTTTTCCTCTTCCTTTGCTATCGTGTCACAGACACAAAGTTCTTCGGGTAGTCCACAGTCGGGGCAGTTAGCGATCTCATTCCACCTCTCTTTCGCGAAGCTTTGTTTTTATTCTTGCTACTGTTCTTTTCATTTCGTTCATATTACCAGGATTTTCCGGAACTCCTCCTATCTTAACCTGTGCTTTTTCCTTTGCGAGTTCCAGTCTTATTTCTTCCAGTTTTTCTTCGAGGTCCTCCTTGCTCATGTCATCGATTTCTTCTGTTCTCAACATAGCCATGTCATTCATCCTCTTCGAGTTCTTTTATCTTGCTTTCAAGGAACTTTAACATACCCTTTCTGTTTTTGAAATCCGTTTCGTAGTCGAGTATCTTTTTGTAGTTTTCTAACTGAAGGTCTCCCTCGAGCTTCTTTATTTTTTCTTTGCCTTCTGATATAGAGGAGTCCAGTATTTCATTTAGCTTGTCTTCTGTGAGTTCGAACTTCCTTTCCTCGGTTGTTTCTTCAGTCTTTTTATCTTCTTTTTTCAGACCTTCGTCTGGCCTTTCCTTCATTATCTTGACCTTTACTCCTATGGTTCCCGGTCGCGTCTTAGCATGTTCAACGGCCTTATCAACTAGCCTCTTTGCGGGCTCACCACAACTTTTCATATATCCATCTTGGAATCTTTCGGTTCTTCCTCTGGACCCCGAAAGCTTTCCAGATATACTTATCTCGGCCCCTGCCGCACCTCTTCTCAGTATGCTTCTGAGAACTCCACTTGCGACCCTTCTGTAGTTTGCGTTGTTCTCTATCGCGTTCTTTATCTCTTTGGCCATTATACTTGCATCGAGTTCAGGTTTCTCTATCTCTTGGACATCTATCTGTGGATCTTCGAATCCAAAATCTTCCCCGAGTTTCTGTGTGATTTCGTTTATTCTTCCTCCTCCTCGTCCTATTATCAGTCCTGGTTTGTCTGCATATATTGTTATTTTAACTCCCATTGGGGTTCTCTGAATATCACATCCTGTGTATCCTGCCCTTGGGTACTCTCTTTCAAAGAAGTCTTCTAACTGGTTCTTGTTTATTCCTTTTTTTATGAACTCCTTTTCAAGTGTCATATTATCCTCTCTGAAGTACGACTTTGACGTTTGCGGTTTTAATTCTGTTTCCAAAATCTCTTCTTCTCCGCCTCCTTCTAAGTGTTGTTCCGGGCTCTGCGCTTATTGTTTTAACCCTGAGCTTTTCTGTGTTCAATCCCTCGGACTCTGCATTGTTTCCTGCATTTTCCAGTACACCCAATATACCTTCCGCGGCCTTTTCATAGGTTTTTCCATCTATATTTTCATTTCCTTCTGTGAGATTTTTTACGAAACTCAAAGCTCTCTCAAACTTCATCTTTTTGTTGTTTATCACCTTGCATATCTTACTGGCCTTTTTCCTCGATATTCTTAGATTTAGGCCTGCTGCCTTCACATCTTCTTCTTCTACTTGTACCGGATATCCTGTCATTTTATCATACTCACTACTTCAGAGGCACGTGCTTTGAAGTTCTTGTTGCTCCTAATCCAGGTGCCGAATGATCTACACTCTTTCTGGTTTCTGCAAACTCACCAAGGAACTTGCCTATCATCTCTGGTTTTATCTCCACCTCTACAAAATCTTGGCCATTATGTATCCCTATCTTTGAGCCCACCATCTCAGGAAGGATTACCATATCCCTTGCATGTGTTTTTATATACTCCTTGCCTTTTCTGATGCCCTCTAACAGATCTTTCTGTGCATCCGTTAGGCCTCTCATGAGACTTCTCCTCTTTCTTGAATCCAGTAACTTTGCAAATTCGGTAAGATCCATCTTTCTGAGTTCTTCAACGGTTTTCCCTCTGAATTTGAATTCCTTTGGCATATCTAACGCTTCCTCTTTCCTGAAGACCTTGCACCAAATGAACCAGTTTTCTGGCCCGGTGGTGCGGTTTTTTTGGTATTTTTAGGCTTACCTGGTTTTGTAGACCCTCCAAACGGATGATCCACCGCATTCATCGATACGGCTGAAACAGTTGGATACTGTTTTCCGCGTGCCTTCATTGCCTTATATTTGTTACCTGCCTTAACAAAGGGCTTTTCTTTTCTTCCACTTCCTGCAACAATGCCTACAGTTGCCTTGCACTCAGGTTTTAAATTCTTGGTCTGTCCCGATGGAAGCTTCACTACTGTTTTATTCATGTCATGCATCTTTACAACTGCATAGGTCCCTGATGATCTGACAAGCTTTCCTCCTTCACCTGGACTTGTTTCAACTGAGTGAACGGGGATACCTTCTGGAATTTCGGCAAGCTTTAGTCTGTTGCCCGGTTTTATAGGGGCCGATATGCCACATCTTATAGTGTCTCCTGTCTGTAGTCCTTGTGGTGCTATTACATATCTTTCTTGCCCATCCTTGAGTTTAATTTTGGCCAGTGGTGCAGACCGTGCCGGGTCGTGCACTATATCGACTACCTCACCCTTTACATCATCGAAGTCGGCTTCCTTGTCGTAACGATGACTTGGCGTTCTAATATTTCTGCTACTTCCCTTCCTTTGTGCTCTTGTTCTTTTTGGCATATTAAATCAACCTCAAAGCATACCAAGCCTTGTTGCTATATCGATTGCGTTATCGTCTTCTGAAAGTTGGACTACAGCTTTTTTGTTTCCTTTCATCGTGTTTAAAGTATTTACATTTACTACATCGACGCCGAACTCCTTTTCAACTGCCCATTTTATCTTGTTTTTGTTTGCACTGTCGCTAACTACAAACACGAGCTTGTTTTCTTCTTCTACCATACTGACAGACTTCTCTGTTAGATGGGGATATTTTATTATGTCCATAGGACTTTCCATACCTTTCAAATAGTCCACCTCTCTTCTATCTTATTTAGAGCTGATTCGGTATAGACTGTAAGTCTTATTCCGTGTGCCCCGGGTGAAAGTACCTCCGAATTTAGACTGTCTACTTCCCTGACTTCTACTCCGGGTATATTCTCAGCAGCTCTTTTTATTCCCTTATCCTTGTCTACCACAATTAAAACAGACTTTTTTCTTTTGTATTTTCTTCCTCTGTTCTTTCCTTTACCAGATCTTATCTTTTTCTTCTTTCCTCTTTCGAGTTCTTCTTCGAGTCCGATATTCACGAGTAGATCTCTCACATCCGATGTTTTGTCGAGGCTTTCAAGCCCGTCTTTTACAACTATAGGCAGATCTCCATCAAAACGATGGTTTCTCTGTTTTACGATGTCGTTTTTTGCAGTGGATGCTATTGCACTTACAGTAGCTTTTCTCCTTTCCTTCTTGTTCATGTTTTTTGCTCTGTTCTTTTCTGCCTTTGGTGGATGTGCCTTTATACCACCAACTGCGTGTGGAGCAAGCATGGCCCTAAACCTACGGGCTGTATCGCCATGTTCTCTTGGCATTCTTGACATCTCTCTGTTCATCATCTGTGAATTGGGACCTACATGTCTTGAGCCTTCGTAGTGTGCTGATGTCTTCATACCTGCTCTTCTATCAGCGCCGTATCTCTGCCTTCTCCTTGACTGGTAGTGATGTACAGCCTTCTTTATCAGATCCGGTCTGTAGCTTTGACTGAACAGATCGGGCAGCTCTACATCCCCTCCTTCCTTTCCATCGAGATCGAATACCTTTGTCATATCATACACCCTGCTGGCTTGAAGTATTTATATCCTTTATTTCAACAGGAAGCTTTCCGTCTTTTTTGAGACTTTTTCTTAGTATAACAAGTCTGTTTCCAGGACCAGGAACACTTCCCTTGATAAGCATAGAACTTTCCTTAACTAAACCATAGCTATTGAAACCATCCTCGGGATTTACCTCCTCGCCGTTTCCTATCTTAAGTAGATGTTTGCATTCATCTGTTCTTCTATGATATCCGTGTTGCCCGGGTTGAGGAGTTGTGTTTAATACTCTTCCTTGGCCCCTTGCACCCATACTTCCTATATGCCTTGGATTTTCGTCCTTTCTTCTGTCTACCTTAACTCCGTATCTCTTTACGGGTCCTTGAAAGCCCTTGCCCTTTGTTACAGCTATAGCATCAATAAACTCTCCTTCCTCGAAGACGTCTTCGGCCTTTACTTCTTTTCCCATGATGTCTTCTATGTACTCCTTCTGTTCCTCGGAGTCACCTCCGACAGGAACCTCGAATGTCTCCGGCTTCTTTTTTCCAAGTCCGCTTCTCTGCGGCTGTGTGCACACCAGAAGCCTTGCTTCATCCCAGTCTTCTTCGAAGCCATCCTTTTCGGGTATATGTACATTCTTTCGTATTTTCTTTGGTATATCCTCTTTCTTAGCACCAATATCCTCGGAAACAGTTAGTCCGTCGTGTGATTTTTTGTAAGAGCGTGCTCCTATGACAAGAAGAGGCGGTATATCGAGGACAGTTACGGGAACAGATATTATCTGGTTTTTTGTCGGTGATGTTTTCCTTAGGTCTTTCATTGTAACCTGTGTCATACCTGCCTTATATCCAGCAAAGGCCAGAGGCTTGCAATCATCCGAATCGTTCCACGATCTAATAGAAGGATAGATACGTCTAGCCCTTTTCCTGGGCCAAGTTCCCCTTGACCCTTTTTTTGGACTGCTTGGTTCTGGCATACTATCACTTATCTCCTATTTTTACCACGTAAACCTTTAAAAACGTGTGGGTCTAAAGCCCGGAAAGTTCGTACTCTCCAAAGTTTATATAACTTTCGAGACTAGGCGCCCACGAGAGCAAAAGTGAATCGGGTCGGTTCCTACCAAACGGGTCCTGCAAGCTTATGCTTCCAGGCAGGAAAACGTGTTTTCCTAACGTTGAGAGACAACCATAGTTTGTAAGCTAAGGTATTTAAAGGTTATGAGCGCCGGGGGTGGGATTTGAACCCACGCGGGCTTCGTTCGAAGGCACAGGAAAATCCTGTGGGCCCCTTGACGCCCACCAGCTTTCCAGGATAAACACTCCAAGCTGGCGCGGTGGACCTGACTTCGCTACCCCGGCTAAAGTTACCTCTCCTTGAGAAATTATTCTTGAACTTTAAATTAGTTGATAGGAGTTGTCTAGTCTTCAAGTTCTATTTCGATATTCACTTCTTCGGGGATATTCGTTCCCATTATGCGTCTTAGTGCACGTTTGTTTGCTTCCATCTCTATGAGTCTCTTGTGTATCCTGAGCTCGTAGTGATCCCATGTTGCGTTTCCGTGGCCTGTTCCTTGTCCTGATGGTGTCCTCATAACAGGGACCCTCAGCTTCTTAGTTGGTAGTGGTACAGGTCCGGAGTAAGCAACGCCATACTTCTCGGCTATTCCTGTGATTCTTCCACATATTTCTTCCAATACTTTGTGGTTTTTTCCTGCTAAATTAATCCTAGCTTTTCCTGGCATGGTATCACATCGGCATACGACTTTGGAAGGTTAGAATTTAAATAGCTTTTGGTTGTTCCAAAGAAGAATAAAATAATTAATATTAAAATAAAAATTGAGGGAGGTTTTAGGCCTCTTCAGTCACTTCTATACAGATTCCTGCAGCCACGGTTTTACCCATGTCTCTGATTGCAAACCTACTTAGTTCTGGGAATTCACCTTGCTCTTCAATTGCCATTGGTTCTGTAGGTCTGATCTTGACTACTGCTGAATCGCCTGTCTTGAGGTAGTCCGGATTTTCCTCCTTTGTTTCACCGGTCTTTGAATCAACCTTTTTCTCAAGACCAACAAATTTCGAAGCAATCTGTGCCGTGTTGCAGTGGAACACAGGTGTGTAACCTTCTGCAATGACATTAGGATGCTCCATGACGATTATCTGTGCTCTAAACTCCTTGGCAACCGTCGCAGGATTGTCTGGACTGCAAGCTACATCTCCTCTCCTGATGTCGTCCTTTGAGATACCTCTAGTGTTGAAGCCTATGTTGTCACCGGCTTCTGCTTCTTCTACTTCTTCGTGATGCATCTCTATAGACTTTACCTCTCCTGTTGTATCTGAAGGTAAGAAGAGTACCTTGTCACCCTTCCTGATCTTTCCTGTTTCTACCTTTCCTACAGGGACTGTTCCTACACCTGTTATGGTGTAAACGTCCTGGATAGGAATTCTCATCGGCTTTTCAACAGGTTTCTTTGGTTCCTTGAGGTCGTCAAGTAGCTCGAAGATTGCCTTTCCATCGTACCAGTCCATCTTATCACTTTTCTTGGCTATGTTGTCACCCTTGAAAGCTGAAGTTGGTACAAATGGTATTTCATCGGTCTTGAAGCCTATGCTCTTTAGAAGCTTTTCTGTCTGCTGCTTTGCTTCTTTGAACTTGTCTTCGGAATAGTCCACAGCGTCCATCTTGTTGATTGCTACTATGAGCTGGTTTACGCCTAGAACCTTTGCAAGGTAGCTGTGCTCCTTGGTCTGGTCCTGAACACCGTCTTTTGCCGAAACAACAAGCATAGCTGCATCAGCCTGCGAAGCCCCTGTAATCATGTTCTTTACAAAGTCTCTATGTCCAGGAGCGTCGATCACAGTAAAGTTGTAGTTGTCTGTGTCGAACTTCGTATGTGCAACATCGATCGTTACACCTCTCTCCCTTTCTTCCTTCAGGCTGTCCATTGCAAAAGCAAAACCGAAGGTTTCTTTACCTGCTTCCTTGGCTGCTTCTTCGAGTTTCTTGTGTTCCTTTTCTGGTAGGTTTCCTGTTCCGTAGAGCAACTGTCCGATCAGTGTAGACTTACCGTGGTCTACATGACCTATCGTGACCAGGTTCAAATGTGGTTTTTTATCTGCCATATTCACACCTCCTTTTAAATTATGGGATTATACCCTTTTGTAGTATGTATTCTTCCTTTATAAATACTAGTTTATAAGCTTCATGCTTCCGGTTGTGGTAGATCTCTTCCCAGTCCCTTCCTCTCTCTAACGTCCTTTATCCTTTCCTTTCTCAGGCTATTCGGCATGTATTCAAACAGCACATCCTTCAGATAATAGAAGCCTTTCCCTTCCGTTGCGGACTTCAGCTCACCTTCAAACCCAAACATTTCTTCAACGGGTAACTTAACCAAAAGCACTGCAACCCCTTCCTCTGTATCCACGTTTATCATCTCACCACGCCTATTCTGAACCTCCGTCATAACATTCCCCATGTGTTCCTGTGGTGACTCTACCCTTAGGATCTGTTTTGGTTCGAGCAGGGTTGCGTTTGAGCTAAGTATCGCATTATTAAGTGCAAATCTTACTGCAGGTGAAATCTGTGCCGGTCCTCTATGTATGGCATCCTCATGAAGCTTTGCGTCTATTAGCCTTATCAGAAGTTTTGAGCACGGCTCTCTCGCAAGCGGGCCTTCATCTATTATATCTCCTACAGCATCCCTTACGAGTTCAATTGTATCATTGAGATACTGGATTCCCTTTGTTGCATCTGTGAATATATTCTTCTCCTTTATCAGTTCGACACCTTCTGCATCGTTGTCTTCCATTCCCATTTCCTTTAACTGGTTTGCAAGATCACTGTCCTTTCCTTTGTATACACCCTCGTCTATTTCTCCTTCTGCTATTGCTTCGTATATATCGTCGTCGAGAGGCTCGATTTCGAAGTAAAACTTGTTGTGCTTATTCGGGCTTTTTCCTTCGAACACGTCGCTTTTATTCTTAACTGTTTCTCTGTACACAACTATAGGTTGTGAGCTTTCGATATCTATTCCTTCGTCTTCTAAACCTTTCTCCACCTTTGCCTGTATGTGAAGCTCTCCGAGGCCGGAGACAAGATGTTCACCAGTTTCTTCGTCTATATCTACCTCAAGTGTTGGATCCTCTCTACTGACCTTCCTCAGAAACTGTACAAGGTCGGGTAGATCCTTTGTCTTTTTGGCTTCGACGGCCTTTGTTACTACAGGTTCAAATACATGTTTTATCTCTTCAAACGGTTCTATCTTAAAATCAGGGCTACAAAGTGTTTCACCTGAAAAGGCATCCGGAACGCCTACTAGACCTATTATGTTTCCAGCCTGTACCTCTTCCATCGCAACCCTTTCCTGTCCTTTGTATACACAAACCTGCTGCATTCTTTCATCTTTATGTTGTCCAACCAGGTGTACCTCCTGTCCTTCTTTAAGACTTCCGGAAAATATTCTACCCGTTGCTACGGATCCTGCGTGTGGATCATCATACACCTTCGTTGTTATTGCTGCTAGCTTTCCCTTTGCATTACATTCCATCATGTCTTTTCCTGCTTGGGATTCTACATCACCCGGCCATATTTTAGGTATTCTGTAGTTCTGGGCCTTTTTGGGATTCGGTAGATGTCTTATTATACCGTTTAGAACTATCTGGTGAAGAGGTGCCTCTTTCCAAAGTTCTTTATGTTTTCTTTCCGAACATTTTTCCTGTATATCTTTGAAAGTGATTCCGGATTCTTCCATGTACGGTTTGGATATGGCCCAGTTCTTGAGGGCTGAACCGAACATCACGGAACCGTCGTCTACCGATACGGTCCATTTATCCTTGTAATCCTCTTCTGCATACTTGCGTATTAGGTTGTTGACCTCTCTTATAATCTTCATGAACTTTTCTTGCATTCCCTTCGCATCCATCTCGAGCTCGTTTATGAGTCTGTCGACCTTGTTTATGAAAAGTACGGGTTTAACACGTTCCTTTAGTGCTTGTTGTATAACAGTTTCCGTCTGTGGCATTACCCCCTCAACAGCGCATGCCAGAATAATTACACCGTCTACGGCCCTCATGGCCCTTGTTACATCTCCTCCAAAATCCACATGGCCTGGTGTGTCTATAAGATTAATTAGATAGTCGTCTTTCTGGAACTTGTGAACCATAGAGACATTTGCCGAGTATATTGTAATACCACGTTCCTGTTCTTGGTCATCGTAGTCCATGAAAAGCTGTTCGCCTGCCAGTTCATCGGATATCATTCCTGCCCCGGCTAGAAGGTTGTCTGTTAAAGTGGTTTTTCCGTGGTCTATGTGTGCAGCCGTACCTATGTTTCTAATCTGCTTCTGGCTGCTCATCAGATCTTTTACACGTTTGGATAGTTTTTTTGACATCGTTATCACTTATTGTTTTTGACTATCTTGCTCCTCTGGCCTCTCTTTCCAACCTTTCCTTTACTCGTACTGCATAGGACTCTCTTTCATCGTTGTAGGCTGCAAGTATCTCATCCGCAAGGCACTGTGCCATGTTTTTCTTTGAGCCCACGGAGTTGGAGTATGCTCCTTGTGCTATATGTCTAAGAGAAAGATCCACACGTCTTTGTGGGGATGTTATGACAGCCTTTCTTTTGATTATAGATCCAACTTGGTACGAGGATACCTCCTCGACAAGGGCGGTGTTTTCCACGGCCCGTACGAGTATCTCTACGGGATTTTTATCCTGCTTATCTTCTATTATTGTCAGGGCATCCTTCATTATATTCCATATCTTGCTTGAGTTCCCACCACATCTTCCCGAGTTAATCTTGTGTTTTTTTCCTCTGTGTCCCGGGCCCATGAGATGGTTCATGAGTCTTTCAACAATATTTATCTCGTTTTTTGAGAACCTATCTCCTGCATGTCTTCCGTGTGATTTTTTTGGAGCAAGCATAGGTTCTATATTTATCTCGTTCTTTAGACCGGGGTCTTGTGGTTCTATACTTTCAACATCCCATCTGTCAAATAACTTCATATTCATCATCTTGTAGGCTTCTCTTTGTTTCCTCTTACGAGTTCAATTAACGAAACACCGTTTACCTGTATTACCTTCCACCTTACACCGGGGATGTCACCCTTGGCACCTTTGCCCGACCCTCCGAGTCCTTCTATAAGTACCTCATCGTGCTCGTCTATATGTTCTATTGCTCCGTCTCCCGGACAGAATGCAGTGACACGTTTTCCGTTCTTTAGAAGCTGAATACGAACACATTTTCTTAGTGCTGAGTTTGGCTGCATAGCTTCGACTACCCGCTTTTCGAGGACAATTCCCTTACCCTGTGGAGATCCCTTCAGTGGACCCTTCTTTTTCTTAAACTGGGTCATTCTATCTTTGTAGTCCTTTTCCTTCCAGCGGAATTTCTTCCTGTCCTTCTTTAATTTTCTTGCTGCAAACATACCTGGCATATTAAAACACCGTGTCTGTAGGTACTTTCATGAACTGAGTAATTTAAAGTTCACGGTCCTTCGAAACCACACTTCTCACATTTGTAAGTGTTCTTTTTTCTCCTGCATTTCCTGCATCTTATTACCTTGGTTTCGCCGCAACTCGGACAGTTGAATCTGACGAAGTCGTCTTCTCCTATCAGATTGGTACCGCAAGAGTTGCACATCAGTTCCATTTCAAACACTTCCATAAGTTTATCCTTTATATATTTAAAGCTTGTCCGGGTGGTCCAGAAAAATTTATAAACGTCTGAACTTTACTAGTCCTGTTGGTGAGAAGTTTGCCTATATGCGATGAGTGCGGAATGATATGGAGGCCCAACGGAAGGCGCCACGAGCACGGTGCAGATATCCTTTGTGTGGAATGCTATATAGCTAAACAAAAGAAACGAGGTTTCAATGGACATTGACAGTTGTTTGATGTGCTTTGCATGCTATCGTATATGTAAAAAAGGGGCATAGTTTTAAATTATAAGAGTCTAAAACTGTCCAGGGGCAAAACAAAATCGCCAAACACCTGATCAGGATGTTAGAACAATATCTAGGCGCACTGGCCGAATTTTTCTTAGAGCCAACTGAAGGGAGAATAATAGGAACAGTCCTTATACTGACCGTTGGAATAGTTCTAACAAAGCTTGTCTCCAAACTTTCCCGCCATTTGACCATAAGAAGCGTATCTTCAGAAGATACGGCGGAGAAGATTAAAAGGAAGAAATCTGAGTCGTCGCGTGTCATCGAATATATATCTCTCATATTTGTTATACTCATAGCCCTTCTGTTCCTTAACGCTCCGATGACAAACAGGATAATAGCACAGGCAGTCAACAACCTCCCTACATTAATTTCGACTGTCCTGATAATAGTCCTTGGTTTCATCGTTGTTAATCTTGTTATAAATCTACTGGAGAGGTTCTTCGAGGCCCTGGATCTGGAGGAGTTCACAAAGGACTTTGGATTGAGTTCAAGAGCAGTCAATATAATACTAAAGGCCTTTAAGATATTTTTATACGTACTTGTTGTGCAGATGGCGGTTGTTCAGGCAGGTGTTTCTTCCTATCTCCTTGAGGAGACGTTGAAGGCGGCGTCCTATGCGATAGTTTTTGTAATTGCCCTTGTTTTGTTCTTTGGTTTCAAGGGACTGGTTGTGAACTATGCCGCAGGCTTCTACCTCAAGAGCTCTAACATGTTCAAAAAAGGTAGGAAGGTTAAATTCAAGGACGAATCAGGAGAGATACGGGACATAACAAACTTTGGTACCACCATATCCACGGATTCGGGGTACTTCATGTTTGTGCCCAACTCGGAGGCAATGGAAGGCGAGATATATTTCAAGAGGACCAAGGCAGACGTTGAAACCCTCGACGAGATAACAAACTACTTCAGGGCACAGAATCCATCCTACTGTGGGCCTGCATCTGCCGAGATGGCGCTTGCAATCTTCGGGTACGATTTCAGTCAAGAGGAGATAGGTGAATCAGCAGATACCAAGCTAGACGGAGGAACAGATGGTGAGAGGTTGGCGGAAGCAGTCAAGGAACTTACGAACGGAGAAGTCTATTCGGACTATATATCATACGAGGATATAACAAACTTAAAGAGAGAGCTCAAGGTTTGGCTGAACGACGGCGGTCTTGTCGTTCTTCATTTCATGAAGCCTGTTATATTTCCTGATGCAACGACAGGTCACTTTGTTCTCTGTCTGGGTGTCGAAGGGGACGAAGTTCTTGTGATGGATCCAAGCTCTAAAAGCGGTGGAGTATATTATGTATCCTACAGCGATATGGAGGAGGCTATGAAGGAATACGACAAGTCTCGGGGATATATACCGATGGCTCCCAAGGGAACAACTGCTTACTGGAGACTGAAGGAAGGTCTTGTATATTCGAATCCTAAGCTTTACGATAAACTGTCTAAGAGCATGGAGGTGCAACTATCCAAGATCGTGAGAAAGGGAAGCATACTCAAAGAGGTTATACCGAGTTCTGTTACAGATTTTGCAGATGACTGGAGATCGGAGGATAAAGTCAGGAGGTTGTGGGTTCCTGACGAAGAAAGCGGTAAGGGGGGTTTAGATGAATTTATTGACGATAACTGAGGATCAGTCCCTGGGAGAGAAGTTCGATGAGTACTTCGAGGAGGTCCATTCATACTCCATAGAAAATGTAAAGATAGATGCAGATCAGGATAGGGTTACATCGTATGTCAACGGTCGGAGAGTAGGCGACTACGATGCTCTCTTTATAAGACCTACACCCAAGGCAATAACATTTACAAGGCTGTTTCTAGAAAGCCTTATGGAAAGCGACATAGAGTCAGTGATAGACGGAACATCCTATTATATAATAGCGAAGAAGCCCTACCTTTTCAAGGTTCTTACAGAGAAAAATATTCCTACACCGAAGACGTTTGTTGTTTCTTCTCAGAAATCTATGTCCAGTGCTCAGGATATGCTCGATGGTGAAATAGTTTGTAAGAAGTTCGAAGGATTCATAAGGAAGGATATTATGAAGACAGATGATCCGGAGGATATCAAGGCCTTTTCGGAAAGTCTGGAACACGGAAAGAACTATATGGTTGTGCAGGAGTTCGTTGAGGGGGATGTTTACGACTGCTTGTATATAGACGGTGATATAATTTCAACCAGGATAAAGGGGGAATCGTGGAGGAAGTCACCCAGAAGAGATGAATGTAGTGAAAGCTACCATAAACCACCTTCAGATGTTTCGGAGATTGCTAAGCAGGCAGCCAATGCAATAGGATCAAAGTTTTGTTCTATTCGACTCGTTGGTCCAAGGGTTGTTGATATGCACATGAATCCGGACATAGAAAGGTTCATGAAGGCCTCCGGAAAAAATGCGATAGAAAAAGTATCCAAGATGCTTAAACCGGATAAAGATGAGAACGGTGATAGTCAATGAAGTTCGCTATAATATATACACCCTTCCTGGAGCAGCATCCTTATATAATAGAGAAGGCCGAGGAATACTTTGAAAGCGTTCTTGCAGTTCCGATGGAAGGAATTAGATATGAGTACGTACCAGGAGAAAAGCCGAGGGTTATGTACAAAAACACTGATTTATCGGACTTTGATGTTGTTTTTCCCAGGCTTTCGGGAGAGGACCTGCTTTTCTGTGAACAGATGATGGAGATACTCAACGAGTCGGGAACGTACGTTCATATGGATTCAGATTCCTTTTCAATATCTTCAAACAAGTTTTCTACTGTAGAGGAACTGAGTGGAAGTGAGGTTAAGGTTCCCCGCTCTATATATACCCTTTCGACTGAAACTGCTGCCGATGCAGCCGACGACATAGGTTACCCGGTTACTATAAAGCTTATTTCTGGGTACGGCGGTAAAGGTATAATGAGGGCAAAGAACGAGTCGGAGCTGAGACCCATAATAGATACTTTGGAGGTGTTTGAACAGGACATATGTCTCCAGGACTTCATAGAAAACCCTGGGGAGGATATAAGGATAATCGTCATAGGCGAAGATACATATTCATACAAAAGGGTGGGATTAAAGGAGGAGTGGCGGTCAAATATATCTCGCGGTGGTAATCGAGAGGAGTTCGATGCTCCAGAATGGATGAGAGATATGGCTGTAAAGGCTTCAAAACTTACAGGGTTTGATATTTGCGGTGTCGATATAATAAGCTCCGAGGAAGAGGGCTATATTGTTGAGATAAACGCTTCACCTGGGATATCGACTGAAACGTCGGAGGTTGTCGGTGTTGATATACCCGAAGAGATGATGGCTTTTGTAAAGCAGAAGGCCCTTGATATGGAGGTAGAATGATTTCCTAGGCCAGCGTTTTTACTATGTCATCTATAAAGCATTTTTTTGTTTCTGTAACCTGGTCATCAGCGAACTTTATCCCTGGCTTAGAGTTAAGTTCTATTATCCATGGCCTTCCATCGGCATCAAAGATTAGATCTGCAGAATATATACGGTTTTCATAGCATGACAACACTTTATCTACCTCTTCTACCATTTCGATTGCCTCTTCGGGAATTTCTTCGAGGTTCACCGCTTTTATCTTTCCGCCTCTACTGACGTTGCTTACATATCCCTTGTCTGGGATCCTCAGGAAGGAGTACGAAGGTTTTCCGTTTACTAATATAATGCGAAGATCGTGGACGTTTTTTATCCCCAGTGACGGGATACCTGAAGAACTGTCTTTGAACTCCTGCAAAAGTATATCTCCTGCTTCAAGCCTTTTTTTGTCAAGACCCTCCAGTTTTTTAACCATGTCTTTCTTTTCTATAATCTCTACTGATTCGCCGGCTGATCCGAACCTGGGCTTTACGACGACCTTTTCGGTCTTTATTTTTTCATATATGTTTTCTATTTTTCTGATATCTGCTTTGAATGTCTTGGGTATTTTTTCAGGAAACCTTTGATACAGTCTGTACTTATCCTTACAGAGTTCCTCGAACTCGGGCTCGTTGAAAATACTGATTTCTTTGCTTATCCTATATTTGAGATCCTTTGTTTCTTCGGTGAAGTAGAACTTATCAAATACGAGATCTATTTTTACGTTATGTGTTAAGCTCCATCTACCTTTCCGGAAAAAATATGCTTCTTTTAGTCGTCCTTTTTTGTATGAAGAGAAGTGGGCGGTGTATATATCAAGTCCTTTCTTCCTCCCTCTTTTCGTCATATATTCCATTGCTTTCCTTAACTTTCCATTTAAAAACGGGCTGTCGTACCCACTGTTTCCTTGTATGTATCTCTCATCCCAGAGAACGGCGACTTTTTTTGTCAATTGAACACCTTTTCGGAGACTATGTTCGATATTTCGTCCATATTTTTTACCCCGTTCAGAACCGGTTGATATGTAAATCTTTGAATATTTTCACGCCCTGCGTTGGTGTCTGTAGTAGGACCTGAAATTATATCAGGTTTGTATCCATGGTCTTCTAGGATACGCAGTCCTCCGTAGGCTCCAACAGGATCCATGGACATGAATATTAAGCTACTGCATCCCCTTCTTATCTCGTCATCTTTGAGTACTTCCAGAACGTTATATGAAGAAAGAAGTCCTGCTCCAAGTTCAGCTATTACGACATCTGCTTTCCTTGATGCCTTGTTCAGTAGACCCTTGCTTGCTTCTACTGCTTTTTGGGCATCGCATGTAGACGATGGAAGCCCGCAGTCGGTGAACTCATAAGAGCAGATAGCACCTGCTTCTGACATTTTTAGATTGTCTCTTTGTCTTGTTATTCCGGTAAGTTTCACTGCACCCACTCTTTTGCCTTTATCTGAAAACTTTTCTATGAGTCCTTTGCATAATGTGGTCTTTCCTGCGTCCATTCTCGAGCTTGCCACTAGTACTATAGGGCAGTCGACTGAAAGAGTTTTCGATGGCTTTATGGAGTATTCAGAAATATTTATCTTTCCTGTGCTGTTTGAGACAAAGCCAACGAACTCAAGTTTGTACGGTTCCCCGATCTCTTCAGGATAACTCAAACATTCGGCCATGACGCCACCGGAAGATACAAAATCAAGTCTATCTCCCTTCTCAAGTCGTTCGGGCATATTTGATGCAAAACCCTTGACAGCCTTTCTTATGCCAAGTACACCAACAACTAAGTCATCGACTTCAAGTTTTACCATCTCGCCCCCTTCTATCTCTGCCTTATCATAGCTTCCACCTTCTCCGATGACCCTTGCTACAACTACATCACCTGATCTTGGGTCGCCATCATTTTTTAGAACAGGAACTTTGTCCCCATTTTTTAGGGGCTTTACATTTCTGACGGATGATGTTATTATTTCAGGTTTTATGTACTCCTTTTCTTTCATAGGTGTGTATTGAGTAAAAACATATACTTAAGTCATTGGGTGATTTTCAAGAAACAGATCACAGTCTATCGCTTCTTATTTCATCTATAATGATGATGGATATGCTCAGGACAACGGGCCCTATTATTATCCCGGCAGGTCCGAATGCGTATATTCCTCCGAGAAATCCAAGTAATACAATGAACGGATGTATGCTTGCCCTTTCTCCTGTTATTTTCGGTCTCAAAAAATAGTCCATAGAACTTATTATGACTATACCTGATACTATTGATCCTATACCAAGAACGTAGTTTCCTGCGAAGAGGCCGTATATACCAACAGGCCAGTATACCAAAGATGGTCCTACTATAGGTATCAGAGCAAGTATGCCTATTATTGATGCCATGAGTACGGGGTACGGATGACCAAGAAGGTAAAATACAACTCCACCTGTTACACCCTGAAGAAATGCAATTGTAAACTCTGCGTATATGAAAGCATCAACATTTTTCTTTATCTTTTGTAGTATCCTGTCTTTCTGATCTCCTTTGAAAGGAAGTCTTTTTTTGATATATCCATAGAGTTCTTCCCCTTCCCTTAGGAAGTAGAAAAGAGACCCAAAAAATACAAGACCCGAAAATACAAGGCCGGGTATTCTGAAACTAAGATCGGTCAGATACTGAAGCGAGCGGGAAAGTATCAGATGGGTTGCTTCTGCTACCACGGGGTATCCTGCTATCTCAAAGCTTTGTAGACCTTCTATAGGAAGAGCGAGATCGGGCAATACACTGTAGAACTTTTTCAGTTCTCTTATCAGAACAAACGTTCCCCTGGCAACGGCAAAGGATATCAAAACAAGTACTGATATGACTATAGTGCCTGCTGAAATATTTTTTGATGTGGCGTTGCTTAGCTTTCTTTGTAGAGGATACAAGAGATATGCAAGTATAACTGCAAAGAGTAGCGCTGAGACATAAGGCCATAGAATATATAGGGACAGTACAAGCAGTGCTATAAGTGTAAGAATTTTTACAAGCTTTTCGTCTTCCATCTTAACCGTTTAGGTATTTGGTACTGTGATTAATAAACATAGGCGCCGAATACCCAAGCAAGTATGTAGTGCCTAAAGACCGTGCACGAATAACAAAATAATGTGATAGAAATATCTCACTGTCCAGACCACTGCCTTCTTATTCTCTTTGACTCCATATATTCTAAAACCTCTTTTAAAAAATGAAGAGGCACAGGCAAATTTCTTCCAAGACTTCTGACCAATCCGTGTATTGGTCAAAGTATGAACACGTTTCCGCCTGCTTCTATCTGATGGTTGTCTTTTCCTCCCCCTATGAAATCATTTGTGTCATAACTGTCTTGTCCTGTGTGATTTCCTCCGGTCAAATCCCTACCAGTGTCGTAAATTTCTCCATCGTTGTTGCTCATATACCCTTCTGTATCTAGAAAGTCGTTTCCAAGGAAGGAAAGTATCTCCGACATGCTGTCCATTTCAGATGAAATACCTAAGGAGTCAGCTGGCTTGTAGTTGCATTTATTTTCTTTCATTATTTGTCACCCCATTTACTACTTATTAGTTAAAAATATTTAAATCTTATGGACAGCGGTGCGTGTAGAAGATTATATACACGTTTTAAGATGATAAGATTAGCGGTGTGCTGAGAGTAGCCCTCCTTCTGTTCCGACCGTACTGGTCTCAGGGACATTCATCTTCATGGAAACGTATGTTCCAAGCCCGAAACCCTTGCAGATTCCAGGTAGCGACCTACCCGCTCCAAAGACCTACGTGGACAAGTCCACGCCAATCATCCAGAGCCTATTTGGTCTTGCACCATCCAGATAGGGGTACGTTCCATCCCATCACATCTTCCAAGCTTACATAGCTCCGTTGTGTGGGTATCGTTTCTGTTCTCCTATCCGTTCCTTCTCAGGACGGACTCTTGCGAGCCTGGGCCTCGTTCACTCAAGGTGAACGGGTGGGAGGAGCTTCCTCCGGGAGCTTGAGAAGACTTCCAGTGATGGAAGCATTTCTCATCTATAACTATCCCAGTGGTCCCTCTTCAGCTCACCGCATTAAAGATACCGAAGTCTAACAATTTAAATCTTATGTAGAAATAGCCTAGCTGTTATACGTCAAGACCCGAAAACTGTATTTCAAGTTCCCAAGTTTGGAATATTCGAGATCCGAAACTTACCCTTAACCTAGACTGGAATGCGTCTATGGCCCAATACGGCTATTAGTACCGGTGAGCTGAGATGGTCGTTGCCTTCCATCTTACACCCCCGGCCTATCAAACTCCTCGTATAGGAGAGCCTAGCGTCGCCTAGTTTTGAGGATCGTTTCGGGCTTAGATGCTTTCAGCCCTTACCGATGTGAGGCGTAGCTACTCGGCAGTGCCCTCACGGACAACCGATCGACCAGTGGCCTCAGAGAGGTGTTCCTTTCGTACTCGCCCCTCTTCCCCTCAGGCGACACCCAAAGGTACAGACACTCCCAATAGATATGGACCGAACTGGCTTACGCCGTTCTGAACCCAGCTAACGTACCTCTTTAACGGGTGAACACC
>SL_8KL_010_SEDDRAFT_10000063_pt1 | contig 78189 bp, 76 predicted proteins | sample SodLakKL_010_SED_4_FD_11160 | JGI IMG/M metagenome (IMG submission 11160)
CACCCACCCCCGGCGCTGTGGCTTGCGCCACAGCCCCTCGCGCTCTGACTGCGCCTGTCACAGCTCTGCTGAGAAGGGAGTATCCATGTTGACCTCTTGTGATGCCGGATTCCTGTCGCAGCTCTCCGGACTGTTACCGCCCGATACGCTGGCCGCACCCGAGCCGCGCTATCTGGAAGAGCCGCGCGGGCGGCTTGCGGGGCAGGCGGGGGCCGTGGCCCTGCCACGCAATGTGGACGAGGTGTCGGTGATCCTGCGGGCCTGTCATGCGGCGCATGTGCCGGTGGTGCCATATGGCGGTGGGACGGGGCTGGTCGGGGGGCAGGTGGCCACGGCGGGGGCCGTGCCGCTGGTGCTGTCGCTGGAACGGATGCAGGCGATACGCGACATCTACCCGTCAGAAAATGTGCTTATTGCCGAAGCGGGTGCGGTATTGGTCGATGTACAGAACGCTGCTGCCTCTGCGGAGCGGTTGTTTCCGTTGTCGCTGGCCTCGGAAGGGTCGGCGCGGATTGGCGGGCTGCTGGCCTGTAATGCGGGCGGGGTGAATGTGCTGCGCTACGGCAATGCGCGCGATCTGGTGCTGGGGCTGGAGGTGGTTCTGGCGGATGGGCGCATCTGGCACGGGCTGAAGCGGCTGCGCAAGGACAACACTGGCTATGACCTGCGCCATCTGATGATCGGCTCCGAGGGGACACTTGGGGTTATCACTGCCGCCAGCCTACGCCTGTCGCCGCGCCCCGCCACGCAGGGTGCCGCACTGATGGTGGTGACGGGGCCCGATGCCGCGCTGGAGTTGCTGGCCTTGGCGCAGGACCGGCTGGGAAACGGCATTTCGGCGTTTGAATTGATTTCGGGGATGGGCCTGTNGTTTCTGGCCGAGACGATGCCGCANGTGCGCCAGCCCTTTGCGCAAGCGCCCGACTGGATGGTGCTGATTGATCTGGGGTTGCCTGAAGCGCTGGACCCGACAGACGCCTTGGAGGGGCTNTTCTCAGAAGCCCATGAGAAGGGGTTGGTCAGCGATGGTGTCATCGCTGCGAGCCTTGCACAACGCAAGGATTTCTGGAATTTGCGCGAATCCATTCCTGAGGCGAACCGCCATATCGGTGCGATTTCCAGTCACGACATTTCGCTGCCACTGTCCGAAATGAGCACCTTTATCAGCCGTGCCGGGCCGGAACTGGCGCGGATCAATACTTACCGGATCAATTGCTTTGGGCATTTGGGCGATGGCAATCTGCATTACAATGTCTTTCCGGTATCGGGCGTTGATCGCCGCGCGCATGAGCATGAACGCGCGTGTATCAAGACATGCGTGCATGATCTGGTGCATAAGATGGGCGGCTCGGTCAGTGCCGAGCATGGAATCGGCCGCCTGAAAGCCCGCGATCTGGTGACCTATGGCGACCCGGTCAAACTTGCGGCCATGCGCGCGATCAAGTGCGCACTGGACCCGCACGGGATTATGAACCCCGGCGCTGTGCTAGTGGATGGCGAAATGTAGCGCGAACAGCACCGCAGCGCCCCCGAAGATCGTCAGCGTCGCGTTGCGCGTCAGGAAACTGATGGCAATGGTCGCCGCAGCGGCCCCCAGCCGTACAGGATCAAGCGTGCCATCTGTGGCTTGTGGAAACAGGATCAGTGGCGTGATCATGCCCGGCATGACCGCGACGGCTGTGTAGCGCAGATGCCGCAAGACCCATTCGGGCAGATCACGATTGCCGATGATGCCCAGGAACGACAGGCGCAACAGGTATGACCCCAGTCCGAGGCCTATGATGATCGTCCAGATCTGTGCGGTAGTAAAACTCATGCCTGCCTCCGCAAGGCGAGGCGTCGTTCAACCTCGGCCCCGGCCATCATAGCCAGTAGCGCTGCCAGCAACAGGCCCAGATTGAAAGGCAGGAACGCAAAGACCAGAACCCCCAAGATCGAGACCATCGCCGCAGCGACATGGGCCAGCGTGCGCAGCATGGGCACGATCAGCGCGAGAAAGGTGATCGGCACCGCGAAATCAATGGGCAGACCCGCAGGCACTGCGGTCCCAAGCGCGGCACCTGCCCAGGTGGCCAGATACCAGACAGGGCAGATCGGGGTGATGACGCCAAAATAATAGGACATTTTGCGCTGTGGCGTCATGTCGGGCGTTTGTTCATATTTCAGGATCGAGGCGGCATAGGCCTGATCCACCATGAAATAGGACACAACCCCGCGTTGCCACCATGATATTTTGCCAAGATGGGGCGCAAGCGAGGCAGAATACATCGCCATGCGCAGGTTTACGGCCAGCGAGGCGGCAAGGACGATCAGCACGGGCGCGTTATCGACCATCATTTGCACGGCCACGAATTGGGCCGCACCCGCGATGACCAGCACGGAAAACCCCATGACCTGTGCAAGATTAAGCCCGGCTTCGGTAGCAACAACCCCGAACACCGCCCCAAAGGGCAGGATCACCAGAATAAACGGAGTGCCGTCGCGCACGCCTTGCCAGAAGTCCTTGGAAAAAGCCATGCCTGCCCTTCTCTGTGTGGCCCCTTGCACTGTAGAATTTCCCTGCCCTTCATGTGGCGCTGCGGGCAAGGATTTGAGTATTTAGAGCAAGAAAATGCCGAAGATTTACTTCATCTGTTCAGCATGTCTAATACCGCAACATGGGGGCTGCAAGCAGGTGTTTTCAGCGCGAAAACACACCTGTAACGCGCCCCACCAGCATGAAGGCGCGGGCTGAGCGGGTCTCGGCGATGGCGGTGATCTGGCTGTCATCTGCCTCTTGGCTGAAGATCGAGAATACCCGGTCGAATTCACGCAAGAACAGATGGGCACTGGCGCGAAACTCTGGGTCCGAGCGCATCCGGCCCGAGGTTATGGCAAGGCAGGATCGGTCGCGGATGCCGCCCAGTGGGGCGATCATGGCCCCGCGTGTCCCTTGCGCGAAGGCGCGCCAGAATTCGGGGCGGGCGCGATCCGGGTTGAGGTCATCCATATAGATGCCTTCTTGTGCCAGCCGTGTCAGCACGTCTTGTGCCGCGCGGATCAGGGGCGCGACACGCGGATCGGACAGCGCAAGGCGCAAGGAGTGAAACCCGTCGGCATCATCTTCGTTTTCAGGGAAATTCAGGGCGCGGATCAGGTCTGCGGGCGGGAGTGGCGCATCGGTGAGCGGCACATCTGCCCCCAGCGAGAACGTGGCCTGCTGCTCATGCGTGGGGGGCATATCCGACTGGGGCACGTGCGCAGGGGCGGGATTGCGCGCGCGTTGCGAGAAAAACATTGTCAGACGGGTGTCGGTTTCTGCCTGCGCAGAGGTGAGGTCTTCAAGCCGGCTTTGCGCCACAGGTGACAGCGCGCCCGCGTCCGCCTCGCGTTGCAGAACAGCACGGCGGAGTTCATCGACAGCCCCTTGTAGATGATGCGTCTCTCGGCTGAGGGACCATGCCGCTGCCGCCACCAGCAGGCCGAAAGAGATGATTATCGCTGGCATAAAGGCCGCAAGCGCCACGGCGCCGAGGGTCAAGGCGTCCATCTGGCCAAAATCAGCCATCAGAAGAAACCCTGCACCCGCAACCAGCCAGACTGCTACCGAAAGGTTGCGCGCAAGGCGTGGGTCCAGCCCATGCGCCTTGCCTGTTCCTTTGGGGTGTTGTGCGGGGTCTGGCCGGTCGGCGCTCATGTCATTTGTATACGATGGACAGAATCTCGTAGTTGCGCGCGCCACCGGGGCTGCGCACTTCCACGCTATCGCCTTCTTCCTTGCCAATAAATGCGCGCGCGAGGGGGGATTTGATGTTCAACAGACCCTTCTCCAGATCGGCCTCTGCCTCGCCGACGATTTGATAGGTGCGTTGCTCGTCGGTGTCTTCATCCACGAAGGTCACAGTCGCGCCGAATTTGACAGANCCGGTGAATTTCGCCGGATCAATGACTTCGGCACGCGCAAGNATGGACTCGAGTTCCTTGATCCGCCCTTCGGTGAAGCTTTGTTTTTCGCGCGCGGCGTGGTACTCGGCATTCTCGGACAGGTCGCCATGTTCGCGCGCCTCTGCGATGGCGCGGATGATCGCGGGCCGGTCTTCGGACTTGAGCTTTCGCAACTCTGCGTCAAGCATTTGCTGACCTGCGCGGGTCAGGGGCAGTTTTTCCATCGTGTGTCCCCTCATATTATAAAAAAGACCGCCCGCAGCATGGCCGGGGCTGTCCTCTCAAGTTGTCATATCTGAGCGCACCCGTGGTCAGATTGCAAGAGGAATGCGCATGCAGGTGCAGTCCGTGGCGATTGCGGCGCGATGTCGCGCGTGATTGCTGCGACGCCGCGTTTGCATTGACCAGGGTCGCGGCTGTGCGCTAGTGGTGGCGCGAAAGATTATGTCCAGCAAACCCTGCCACGCGCAAGAACAGGAGTCCCCATGTCCGGCATTGAACGCGAAGCGATGGAATATGATGTTGTTATCGTGGGGGCGGGGCCTGCGGGTTTGTCAGCCGCGATCCGGCTGAAACAGCTTGATGCCGATCTGTCGGTTGTGGTTCTGGAAAAAGGCTCGGAAGTGGGCGCGCATATCCTGTCGGGCGCTGTGCTGGACCCGTGCGGACTGGATGCGCTGATGCCCGACTGGAAAGAGCGGGGCGCACCGATCAAGGTGCCGGTGCGCAAAGATAATTTCTACATGCTGGGGCAGGCGGGGCAAATTCGTGTGCCAAACTGGCCGATGCCGCCCCTGATGAACAATCATGGCAATTACATCGTCTCGATGGCCAATGTCTGTCGTTGGATGGCCGAACAGGCCGAAGCACTGGGGGTCGAGATTTTCCCCGGCATGGCGTGCTCGGAACTGGTTTACGACGGCGACCGCGTCAAGGGCGTGGTGGCGGGCGAGTTTGGCAAGAATGCCGATGGCACACCGGGGGACGGATATGAGCCGGGCATGGAGTTGCATGGCAAATATGTGTTCCTTTCGGAAGGCGTGCGCGGGTCGCTGTCCAAGGAAGTGATCGCAAAATACGAGCTGTCGAAAGGCAAAGAGCCGCAGAAATACGGCCTTGGGATGAAAGAAATCTGGGAAATCGACCCGGAGAAGCACCGCGAGGGCACCGTGACCCATACGATGGGCTGGCCATTGGGCAAGAATGCGGGCGGCGGCAGCTTCATTTACCATATCGACAACAACCAGGTTTATGTCGGGTTTGTGGTCCATCTGAATTACGAAAACCCCTATCTGGCACCTTATCAGGAATTCCAGCGCTTCAAGCATCATCCGATGGTGGCAGAGCTGCTCAAGGGCGGCAAGCGGGTGGCATATGGAGCGCGCGCAATCTCGGAAGGGGGCTATCAGTCGATCCCGAAGCTGACATTCCCCGGTGGCGCGCTGCTGGGCTGTTCGGCCGGGTTGGTGAATGTGCCGCGCATCAAGGGCAATCACAACGCCATGCTGTCCGGTAAGGCCGCAGCGGAGGCCGCGCATGAAGCGATCAAGGCCGGACGGATGGGCGATGAGCTGGAGGTCTATGAGGCGGATGTGCGGACAGGTGCCATTGGCAAAGACCTGCGAAAAGTGCGCAACGTCAAGCCGATGTGGTCAAAATGGGGGCTTGTACCGTCGCTTGGCCTTGGAGGCCTGGATATGTGGACGAACACGCTCGGGTTCTCGCTGTTTGGCACGATGGGGCATGGCAAAACAGATGCCGCCGCGACGGGCGAGGCGAAGAACCATCAGCCGTTGGAGTATACGAAGCCCGATGGGGTGCTGTCCTTTGATCGGCTGACGAATGTGGCCTATTCCTTCACCAATCATGAAGAAAGCCAGCCCGCGCATCTGACCCTGAAAGACCCGTCTGTGCCCATATCTGTCAACCTACCGAAGTATGCAGAGCCTGCGCAGCGCTATTGCCCTGCCGGTGTGTATGAAGTGGTCGAGGAAGAAGGCAAAGACCCGCGCTTTGTCATTAATTTTCAGAACTGCGTGCATTGCAAGACCTGCGACATCAAAGACCCCAGCCAGAATATCCACTGGGTCACACCACAGGGCGGTGACGGGCCGAACTATCCCAATATGTGACACGCAACGTGACGATTCAGTGAGATTGCGCGATTGGGCAATGTTTCGTGGCCATAGCGATTGCCTATGAGCAGTGTGCGGCCTAGTGTTAGGCGCAACCCTTTATGACGGAGCTGCCGCCTCGTGAACCTCCCAATCCCATTCGTCCGTATAGCTGCCATCGCCGCGATGTGCCTTCCGACATTCCTGCAACCGGTCGCAGCGCAGGAAGGCTCGCTTATCCAGCCGGGCTTTGCGTCGGCTTTTCTGACAGGGCGGATCGCTGTTGCAAGCGATGATTTTGCGCGCATGGCCCAAAGCTATGATGCCGCGTTGGAAGCTGATCCGGGGAACGAGACATTTCGCGAATTGGCGATGCAGGGCTGGGTTCTGAGCGGCGAGTTCGAGCGCGCAGCAGCATTGGCGGCCCAGGCCGCCGCACAAGGCGAGATGACGCAGATCGCTGCGGTTATTCTTCAGGCCGATGAATTCAAGCGCGACGCCTATGCCTCGGTCATCGCAGGCTTGCAGGAGGGGCGTCTGTCTGGCCCCCTGACAGATGCAATGGGTGTGGCTTGGGCTGAACTTGGCAAGGGCAGCATGTCCGACGCGATTGCGGCGTTTGAAGCTGCGATATCGGAACGGGTCGAGCTGGCACCCTTCGCATTGTACCACAAAGCCTTGGCGCATGCGTTCGTCGGAGATATGGAGCGCGCTGCCGACATTCTGGCTGGCGAGAGTGACACTGCGGTAAATCTGTCGCGGCGCGGTGTGCTGACACATATGACGATTCTGTCGCAACTTGGTCGCTTTGGTGAGGCATTGGAGCTGGGCGAAACCATCTTCGGCGGCACCCCTGATGATGATGCCGCGCTGCTGATGGATGCGCTGCGCGAGGAACAACCCGTTCCATTCACAACCGTGACCTCTGCCCGCGATGGGATGGCCGAGGTCTATTTTTCATTGGCTGGCGCGCTTATCGGGGAACCCGGCGATTGGTTGCCCATCATCTATGGTCAACTGACACTGGCTCTGCGTCCCGATCATGGCGATGCAATCCTATTGACAGGGCAATTGCTGGAACGCGTCGAGCAATATGATCTTGCCGACCAGATCTATGGCATGATGCCGCAGGACAACCCGCAATATCTGGGCGCGCAGCTTGGGCGTGCGAATGCGCTGTATCAGTCCGGGCAGGTTGAGGATGCTGTTGAAAGCTTGGTCTCGCTAAGCGAGGTGCGCCCCGATTCCGTTCTGGTTTTCAGTTCGCTTGGGGACATGCTGCGCCGCGAAGAACGCTATGAAGAGGCCGCAGAAGCCTATACCAGCGCCATTGATCTGATCGACGAGATCGAGGCGCGGCATTGGGTTTTGCTCTACACGCGCGCAATTTCCTACGAGCGCATGGGCGAATGGGAACTGGCCGAGCCTGAGTTCCGGCCGCACTCTGGAATTTGTCCCGGACGAGCCGCAAGTGCTCAATTATCTGGGCTACTCGCTGATTGAGAAGCGGACCAATNTGGACGAAGCCCTCGACATGATCGAGCGCGCCGTCGAAGGGGAACCCGATAGCGGCTATATCACCGACTCGCTTGGGTGGGCCTATTACAGGCTGGGTCGATATGAAGAAGCCGTGCCAGTGATGGAGCGCGCGGTTGAACTGTTGCCACGCGACCCTATCCTGAACGACCATCTGGGCGATGTATATTGGGCTGTCGGGCGCACGCGCGAGGCGCGCTTTCAGTGGCGGCGGGCATTGTCCTTTGCGCCGCACCCCGATCTGGATGTCGATCTGGTGCGCCGCAAGCTGGAAATCGGCAAAGAGCCCGCACTTGAAGAGTTTGACGCGGAGCCATGACTGCCGCGGAACTTGCCCCGGCCAAGATAAATATGACGCTTCACGTCACGGGCCAACGGGCCGATGGCTACCATTTACTTGATTCGCTTGTGGTCTTTGCCGAGGTTGGCGATTTGATCACGGCGCGTCGGCTGAAGGGGCTGTCTTTGTCGATCACCGGGCCGGAGGCGGCGGGTCTTGGCGCTGGCGCAGATAATCTGGTGTTGCGCGCTGCACGGTTGATGGGCGCGCGCGACCTTGCGCTGACTTTGCACAAAGCTTTGCCCCTGTCCTCTGGCATTGGTGGCGGGTCGTCAGATGCGGCGGCTTGCCTGCGGCTTGTCGCGCGCCATGAGGGCACGACCCTGCCTGCCATGCGCGCAGCCCTTGGGTTGGGGGCGGATGTGCCTGTCTGCCTGACCCCGCGCACCTGCCGGATGCAAGGCATAGGAGAGGCGATTACCCCGCTAACGCCGCTGCCAGCATTCTGGATGGTGCTTGCCAACCCGCGTGTCGAAGTTCCGACCCCGCAAGTGTTCCGTGCCTTGGAAAAGCGCGAGAATTCCCCAATGCCCGCATCCTTGCCCTTGTGGGATGACGCAGCAGCGCTGTTTGCGTTTCTGGCGGATCAACGCAACGACCTGCAAGCTGCGGCCTGTCAGATCGCCCCTGAAATCGGTGAGGTTCTGACTGCGTTGGGCGCAACACCGGGCTGCGCACTGGCGCGTATGTCAGGATCAGGGGCGACTTGTTTCGGGCTGTATGCCAGACAGGATGACGCAGAGCGCGCAGCGCGCGAGTTGCAAGCCGCGCATCCCGAATGGTGGGTCGTCGCAACTGGCTTACTGGCGCATCAATAAAGCCGCGCCACCACGTAATCGGCCAGATCAGACAGCATATCGCGGATGTCATGCTCTGGCAGCTTGGCAATTGACGCTTTTGCGCGCTGTGCCCAGTCCAGCGCTTCTAGACGCGTGCTTTCCAATGTGCCATGCTGCGTCATCAGGGCGCGCGCATGCTCGAAATCGCCGTCATTCTGCGCACCAACACCGATCACGCGCGTCCAGAATGCCCGCTCTTCGCTGTCAGCTTTGGCTATGGCGCGGATGACAGGCAGGGTTACTTTCCGCTCTCGGAAATCATCGCCGATATTTTTGCCGATGCCGTCGCCCGCACCGCCATAATCCAGGTAATCATCGACAATCTGAAAGCTGATACCCAGGGCATCGCCATAGTCGAACAAGGCCTGAACATGGTCTTCGGGCGCGTCTGCCAGAACAGCACCCGCCTCGGTTGCGGCGGAGAAAAGCGCCGCAGTCTTGCCCCGGATGACGCGCAGATACTGGTCTTCTGTGGTTGCAGTGTTTTGCGCAGTGCTCAGTTGCAGAACCTCGCCTTCGGCGATCGTTGCCGAGGCATTGGACAAGATGTCCAGCACCCGAAGCGAGCCACATTCCACCATCAACTGAAACGCACGCGCGAACAGGTAATCGCCAACCAGCACAGATGATTTGTTGTCCCACAGCAGATTTGCGGTGGCCCGCCCGCGCCGCTGATGGCTTTCATCGACCACATCATCATGCAGCAGGGTTGCGGTATGGATGAACTCTACTGTGGCGGCCAGATGGTGGTGGCGCGCGCCCTTATAGTTGCACAGATGCGTTGCGGCCAGCACCAGCATCGGACGAATGCGCTTGCCGCCGGCCTCGATCAGATGTGCGGTGACTTCGGGGATGCGCGGCGCGTTCTCGGACGCCATGCGCGCGCGGATCAGGGCATTGACCTGCACCAGATCATCGCGCAAAAACGCTGCAAGGCGATCATGGGGCGCTTGGGTCAATTGCTGTGTGTCCATGTTGTGTTGCGTCCTGTCTCGACAAACCATTCCATGACGACATAGGGTGAGTGCATGAAAGAACTACTCCGCACAACCGACCCGACAATCATCCCTTTCGCCACGGCCATTCTTCAAGGCGAGGGTATAGAGGTGTTTGATATAGACGTCCATATGCACACACTCGAGTCGACCTTGGGCATGATGCCGCGGCGCTTGCTGGTACGGCGCGAAGATCACTTCATGGCGGTCTCGATCCTGCGCGACAATGGCATTCCTTTGCATGACTGAACCAGAGCTGACGCGCGATGCCTTCCTTGATGGCAGGGTTCTCGCGTGGCAGCCGCGCGATGGCTACCGGGCCGCGACTGATCCGGTGTTTCTGGCGGCGTCTGTGCCTGCGCAAGCGGGCCAGAACGTTCTGGAACTGGGCTGCGGGGTGGGGGTGGCGTCGTTATGTCTGGCTGCGCGTGTGCCGGGTCTGGTGATGACGGGGGTAGAGTTGCAGGCCGATTATGCCGCACTCGCGCGCCGCAATGGCGCTGAAAATGGCGTCGCGTTCGATGTGGTCGAGGGCGATCTGCAAGCCTTGCCACCGGCACTGCGGACGCGACGATTTGACCATGTCATCGCCAACCCGCCCTATTACGCCCCCCAAGGCCCCGCGGCGCAGGATGCGGGCCGTGACCGCGCATTGCGCGAAGACACGCCCTTGGCAATCTGGATCGACACTGCCTTGCGCCGCACGCGCGACGGGGGCTACATCACCCTGATCCATCTGGCCGAGCGGTTGCCTGATCTGCTGGCGGGCTTTGCGGGTCGTGCCTCTTGCCATGTGCTGCCATTGGCGGCGCGGGCGCATCGTCCAGCGCGGCGGGTCATTGTTCAGGCCCGCAAGGGCGCGCGTGCGCCGTTCACGCTGCTGCCGCCCTTGGTCATTCACCAAGGCGATGCGCATCTTGGTGATGGGGATTTCTTTACCGACACCGCACGTGCGCTGCTGCGAGATGGCGCGGCACTGGACCTGCGCAAAATGGCGCAGGCATAGGCTCTTGCCCCTGATTGATCTGCATTGCATAGGAAGCGCATGGTCCAGCAACTCGATTATTCCACGATCCGCGAGATATTCCGCCGCTTTCACGCGGCCGATCCGGCCCCGGAGGGCGAGCTGGAGCATGTCAATGTCTACACTCTGGTCGTGGCTGTGGCCCTGTCGGCGCAGGCGACTGATGTGGGTGTGAACAAAGCCACGCGCGCTTTGTTCCAGATTGCAGATACGCCCGAGAAGATGCTGGCCCTTGGCGAAGAGGGGCTGATCGAACATATCAAGACAATCGGCCTGTTTCGCAACAAGGCCAAGAATGTCATTAAACTCAGCCGGATTCTGGTGGAACAATACGGCGGCGAGGTTCCGTCCAGCCGCGCCGCACTGCAATCGCTGCCCGGTGTGGGGCGTAAAACGGCCAATGTCGTGCTGAACATGTGGTGGCGTATGCCCGCGCAGGCTGTCGACACGCATATCTTTCGCGTGGGCAACCGTACCGGCATCTGTCCGGGGCGCGATGTGAATGCTGTTGAGCGCGCGATCGAAGACCACATTCCCGCCGAATACCAGCTTCATGCCCATCACTGGCTGATCCTGCATGGCCGCTATATCTGCAAGGCGCGCAAGCCGCTATGCAGTGCCTGCCTGATCCGCGACCTATGCCAATTTGAGGAAAAAACCCTATGAAAACCTATGATATCGCAGGTATCGGCAATGCGATTGTCGACGTAATCACAACTGTGGATGACCGGTTTCTGGACCGGATGGATATTCACAAGGGCATCATGCAGCTTGTCGAGCGCGAGCGCGCGGAGGCGCTGTATGGCGCGATGAAGGACCGCGCGCAGGCGTCGGGCGGATCAGTTGCCAACACGCTGGCAGGCGTGGGCAAACTGGGGCTGAAAGCGGCCTTTGTGGGCCGCGTCAATGACGATGCGCTGGGTCAGTTCTATGCCGCCGATACGGGTGCGGATTTTGTCAATCCGCCGGTGCAGGGCGGCGAATTGCCCACCTCGCGCAGTATGATCTTTGTCACCCCGGATGGGGAGCGCTCGATGAACACCTATCTTGGCATTTCCGCCGAGGTCGGCCCGGATGATGTCGACGAGGGCGTGATGGCCGATAGCAAGATTGTCTTTCTTGAGGGGTATTTGTTCGACAAGGACAAGGGCAAGGACGCGTTCCTGAAAGCGGCGCGCGCCTGTCGCGGGGCCGGAGGCAAGGTCGGGATCGCGCTGTCAGACCCGTTTTGCGTCGACCGTCACCGCGCTGACTTTCGTGATCTGGTGGCCAATCACATGGATTACGTCATTGGCAATGAACAGGAATGGGTGTCGCTGTATCAGGCCAATGATCTGGACGATGCCTTGGCGCAAGCGGTGCAGGACTGCGCGCTGGTGATCTGCACCCGCTCGGGCGACCCGGTCTGGATATTCGAGCAGGGCCGCAAGCTGGAAGTTCCGGTCACGCGCACTGTCCCTGTCGATGCAACGGGCGCGGGCGACCAGTTCGCCGCCGGGTTCCTCTATGGGCTTGCCACTGCGCGTGATCTGGAAACGGCGGGGCGCATGGGCGTGATCGCTGCGTCCGAGGTGATCAGCCATATCGGCGCGCGCCCGAAAACCGATTTGCGCGTGGCCTTTGAAAAAGCGGGGCTGGCAGTCGCATAAATTTCTTGTGCGATTGCGCGGACTGCGGCAGGCTTGCGTCATCATTGCCGGAGGTAGGACCATGACCAAGATATTTCCCGCTATTGCTGCCGCGTTTCTGATGACCGCACCCGCCCATGCCGACCCGTTCATCGAGGCTATGGAAACCGCCCTTGAGGCGTATCAGGACGGCGACCTTCAGTTTGCCGAGGACGAGCTGGCGCAGGCACAGCGCGTGCTGGCAGATATGAAGGCCCAGGGGCTGGCGAATTTTCTGCCCCCCGCGCCAGACGGCTGGACGCGCGAAATTGATACAGAAGGCGGCCAGATGATGGGCTTTATGGGCGGTGGCACCATGGCCAAGGCCGTTTATTTGGGCGATGCGGGCCGGTTTGAGTTAAGCCTGATGGCCGATAATCCGATGGTCGCGCAGCTTGGTATGATGCTAGGTAATTCGGCGATGATCGCCCAGATGGGCGGGCAGGTCGAACGGATCAACCGCGTGCGCTTTCTGCGCGAGGATCAAAGCCTGAAAGCCATTGTCGCCAACCGTATTCTGGTTCAAGCCGAGGGCGCGGACGCCGATGTCATGATCCCGCTGCTGGAGCAGATTGATTTTCGCGCGATGGAAAATTTCTAAGGCGTCAGCCGCTATGTGTTGTGCTGTGATGTTCGCCGTCAAACGCTTGCAATAGGTGGCTTGGCCGCCCATATCTGCCACGAAACCGCGCAACAATACCGGATGGAGAGCCTTGATGGGGTATATGAAGACAGCCATGCTGATGGCCGCAATGACCGCCTTGTTTATGGGGGTTGGCTATCTGCTGGGCGGTGGCGCCGGGCTGCTGATCGCCTTTGTGGTGGCGGCAGGTATGAATGTCTATGCCTATTGGAATTCTGACAAGGCCGTGCTGCGTATGCATAATGCACAGGAATGCAACAGTCAGGTTCATCCGGATTTGCAGCGCATGGTGCACCAATTGGCCGATGATGCGGGCATGCCGCATCCGCGCGTATATGTCATCGATCAGGACCAGCCCAATGCCTTTGCCACTGGCCGCAACCCCGAGAATGCTGCCGTTGCCGCCACGACCGGCCTGTTGCGCCGCATGTCGCGCGAAGAGGTTGCTGCCGTGATGGCGCATGAACTGGCGCATATCCGCAATTATGACACGCTGATCATGACGATCACTGCGACATTTGCCGGTGCCATCTCGATGCTGGCGAATTTCGCATTCTTCTTTCGTGGCGGTCGCAATCAAGGGGCGGGGGGCGTCATAGCGATGCTTGCGGTGATGATTCTGGCTCCATTGGCGGCGGCTGTGGTGCAGATGGCGATTTCACGCTCGCGCGAGTATGAGGCGGACCGCGTGGGCGCCGAGATTTGCGGCAACCCGATGTGGCTCGCCTCGGCGTTGGAAAAGATACAGGGTTTCGCCTCGCGCATTGACTATGACAAGGCCGAAGAGAACCCGCAAACCGCGCATATGTTCATCATCAACCCGCTGCATGTACACAAGCGTGACAAGCTGTTCTCGACACACCCGAACACGCAAAACCGCATTGCGGCACTGACCAGACTGGCACAGGAAAGCGGCATCAGCGCGCCTGCACCCCAGCGGGCACAGAACCCTTGGGGTTAACGCGGCTCTAGGGGGATGCGGCCTGTCTCGGTCAAGACCGAGATATTCCTGTCTTCGACAACAATCGCAGTCAGGGGGCCGCCATACCCGGCCCGGCTGTCGATATTCACCCGGTTGCGGTAATGCGTCGGCGCGGGAATGGCCGTATGGCCATGAATGATGAGCGGCCCATGATCGCGCGTATCCGTCAGGAACGGCTCGCGTATCCAGATCTGATCTTCTTCGGTTTGCTCTGACAGGGGCACACCGGGACGAATGCCCGCATGCACGTGTAAAACCTGAGCGTATTCATATTGCAGGGGCAGGGCAGATAAGAAAGCGATATCTTCGGGGGCGATTGCCTCCAGAACCTGCGCGCGTGCACGGCTGATATGATACGATGTTGGCCGGAACAAACCATATGACATAAGCGTTTCCGCGCCGCCCACGACCGGGTGCAGATAGCTGACATCTTTGCGCATATGGGGGTCGCGCCAGCCCGGATCGGTCAGGAATTTTTCGAACATGCGGTCGTGATTGCCCTTGAGCACGACCCAAGGCGCGCCGCCCTCTTGCCCTTCGCGCAAATGCCGGATTACGCCGGCGCTGTCCGGGCCACGGTCAACCAGATCGCCAAGATGAACCACCGGTGCATCAGGGTCACAACAGCGTTTGCGATCCGCCTCGATCCAAGCGTGAGCCTGGCGCAAAAGGGCAAGCTGCCCGTGAATATCGCCAATGGCGTAGCTGCGCATAACATTCCTATTTTCACTTTGCGCAGAGCAAAGCAGCCAGCGCGCCTCGGGTCAACCCCGAGGCGCGCGTGGTGTGTCTGTCTCAGGCGACATCAAATACCAGCGGGCGCACCTGCTGGAACATGCCGGTGGCGCGCAGCTTCTCCAATACAGGATCGGGCGCGGGCGCATCCAGATACAAAAGCGCAATCGCATTCTTGCCAGCTTCGGAACGACCAAGCGTAAAGTTGGCTATATTGACGCCATTCTCGCCCATCGTGTTGCCCAAGGTGCCGATAATGCCGGGCACATCCTCATTGGTGGTATAGAGCATGTGATTGCCGACCTCTGCGTCGAGCGTGATACCTTTGATCTGGATGAAGCGCGGCTTGCCATCCGAGAAGACCGTGCCCGCAATCGAGCGTTCGCGCGTGTCGGTTACAACGGTCAGCTTGATATACGCATCGAACACGCCTGATTTCGCCTGTGTGGTGGTCGAAATCTTGATGCCGCGTTCCTTGGCGACCACGGGGGCGGAAACCATATTCACGTCTGGATTGGTGGCCTTCATGATGCCTGCAATCACGCCGCAGCCCAATGCTTCAAGGTTCATTTCCGAAACCTTGCCATCATAAAGGATGTTGATGGCCTTGATCGGCTCGTCTGTCATCTGGCCTGCGAATGCGCCCAGATGTGCCGCCAGTTTCAGCCATGGGCCCATAATCCGCGCTTCTTCTGCCGTAACGGAAGGCATGTTCAACGCGTTCTGCACCGCCCCTGACAGCAGGTAATCTGACATCTGCTCGGCCACTTGCAGGGCGACATTCTCCTGCGCTTCTGTGGTCGATGCGCCCAGATGCGGGGTCACAACCACATTTGGCATCCCAAACAGCGGGCTTTCGGTGGCAGGTTCCACAGCAAATACATCCAGCGCCGCACCCGCCACATGGCCGGATTTCAGCGCTACGGCCAAGGCGTCCTCGTCGATCAGCCCGCCCCGCGCACAGTTGACGATGCGCACACCCTTTTTCGTCTTGGCGATATTCTCGGCGGACAGGATGTTGCGGGTTTTGTCGGTCAGCGGCACATGCAGGGTGATGAAATCCGCCCGCGCCAGTAGCGTGTCCAGATCCACCTTGGTGACACCCAGTTTGGTCGCGCGTTCTTCGCTCAAGAAGGGGTCATAGGCGACAACCTTCATCTTCAGCCCCAGCGCGCGATCACACACGATGCCACCGATATTGCCTGCCCCGATCACACCCAGTGTCTTGGCGGTCAGCTCAACCCCCATGAAACGCGACTTTTCCCATTTCCCAGCATGGGTCGAGGCGTTGGCTTCGGGGATCTGGCGCGCCACGGCCATCATCAGCGAGATGGCATGTTCCGCAGTCGTGACCGAGTTGCCAAAAGGCGTGTTCATCACGATCACCCCTTTTTTCGAGGCGGCGGGAATATCGACATTGTCCACGCCAATGCCCGCACGGCCCACAACTTTCAGGTTGGTGGCCGCCTCCAGCAGCTTTTCTGTGACCTTGGTGGCCGAACGGATGGCAAGCCCGTCATACTGGTTGATAACATCCAGCAGCTTTTCCTTGTCCTTGCCCAGATCAGGCAGGTAATCCACGTCGATCCCGCGATCGCGGAAAATTTGGACGGCGGTTTCAGAGAGTTTGTCGGATACGAGAACTTTGGGTGCCATTGATGTGGCTCCTTGAATGAAGGGATAGGGAAAAAGGAGCGGGGCAGGCCCGCCGCTATGCTATGTTCAGGCAGCGTTGGCCAATGCGGCGCGCTCTGCGTGATAGGCCCAGTCCAGCCAAGGCATCAGCGCCGCGATATCCGACGTCTCGACCGTGGCCCCGCACCAGATGCGCAGGCCCGCAGGCGCGTCACGATAGGCGCCAATGTCCAATGCCACGCCTTCTTTCTCCAGCCGTTTTGCAACGGCCTTGGCGAAAGCGGCACCGTCGGTAATACCGGGGTCGGTGAACTTCAGGCAAACACTGGTGGTCGATGCTGTGGCGGGGTCTTCGGCCAGATTGGCAATCCAGTCATGTGAGGCGCAAAACTGCGCGATCACATCTGCATTTGCATCGCAGCGCGCGATCAACGCAGGCAGGCCGCCAATCTCGCGCGCCCAATCAAGCGCAACCAGATAATCCTCGACCGCCAGCATGGACGGTGTGTTGATTGTCTCACCCTTGAAGATGCCTTCAATCAGCTTGCCGCCCTTGGTCATACGGAAAATCTTGGGCATGGGCCAAAGCGGGGTGTAGCTTTCCAGCCGCTCAACCGCGCGGGGCGACAGGATCAGCATGCCATGCGCGGCCTCGCCGCCCATCACTTTCTGCCAAGAGAAGGTCACGACATCCAGCTTGTCCCACGGCAGGTCCATCGCAAAGGCTGCCGATGTGGCATCGCAAATNGTCAGGCCTGCGCGGTCGGTCGGGATCATGTCGCCATGCGGCATACGCACGCCGGATGTGGTGCCGTTCCATGTGAAGACGACATCGGTGTCGTAGTCGATGCTGGCCATATCGACGATCTGGCCATAATCGGCGGTCTTGACCTCGCCCTCCAGCTTCAGTTGTTTGACAGCATCTGTGACCCAGCCCGCGCCGAAGCTTTCCCATGCAACCATGGTGGTCTTGCGCGCGCCCAAGAGTGACCACATGGCCATTTCCACGGCACCGGTGTCAGAGGCGGGAACAATGCCAATGCGGTAATCGTCGGGCACGCCCAGAATCTCGCGCGTGCCGTCAATCGCAGCTTTCAGCTTGTCCTTGCCGACACTTGCGCGGTGCGAGCGGCCCAAAGGCGCGTCGGCAAGCTTGTCAAGCGAGAATGTGGGGATCTTGGCACAAGGGCCAGAAGAAAAATGCGGATTAGCCGGGCGCTTTGCCGGTTGAACAGGTATAGACATGGTATCCTTCCAGATATTTGCCCTTCGTTGGGGAAGGGTGTCCCACCGCTGCCTCTACGGGGCAATCCGGGCTGGCACAAGATAGAAAATTGCACTAGAGCGCCGCTTGAGCGTGCAAAAACGACGCAGGCTGTTCACCATCGGAAACTTGCCCCGGACCTTTGCCCATGTATGTCGCCACTTTACTGACCAATCCTGCCACCCCGAAGCTGGACGCCGCCACGGTCGAGGCCTTGCGCAATGCGTGGGGCGGGGGCGCGGCGGTGTGGCTGAACCCCGGTGTTGCCGCTGAATTTTCGCTCGCGATGATGCCGGACAATCTTTGGCAGGTCTGGCAGGATTTGCAGCCATTGGGCATTGATCTGGCCGTGCAAGCCGCCGAAGGGCGGCGCAAGCGGATGCTTCTGGCCGATATGGACAGCACCATGATCGGGCAGGAATGCATTGATGAGTTGGCCGATGAGGCGGGCGTGGGGGCCTATGTCGCAGGGATTACCGCACGCGCCATGAATGGCGAGTTGGAGTTTGAGGAGGCGCTGCGCGAACGTGTGGCGCTGCTGAAAGGGCTGGACGAAAGCGTGATTGCCAAGGTCCTGGCCGCGCGGATCACCTTTACCCCCGGCGGGCGCGAACTGATTTCCACAATGAAGCGCAATGGTGGGTATGCGGCACTTGTTTCGGGCGGGTTCACGGCCTTTACAACCCATGTGGCGCAGGCGTTGGGCTTTGACGAGCATCGCGCCAATACGCTGCAAATTGCAGATGGGAAGCTGACAGGCACTGTGGCCGACCCCATTCTGGGCCGCGAGGCAAAGGTGGCAGCACTGGATGAGATCAGCGCGCGGTTGGGCATTTCGCCTGCCGAGGTGATGGCTGTGGGCGATGGGGCCAATGATCTGGGCATGCTGGGGCGTGCGGGTGCCGGGGTTGCACTGCACGCAAAACCAAGCGTTGCCGCGCAATGCGCGTTGCGCATCAATCATGGCGATCTGAGCGCGCTGCTCTATCTGCAAGGGTATCATTTGGGCGAATTTCACGCTTAAAGCGTGAACATGTGAAGTTTTTTGCGCGTCCTTCTAGCCCTGCGCCTTTGACTATGGCACTCTGCCAGCAGAAATGGTGCACAAGCACCGGATTACGCACGACAGAGGAAGATACATGCCAATCAAAAACCGATTTTCCGAAATGCTGCCGGAAATTACTGCCTGGCGGCAAGACTTCCATGCCCACCCCGAAATTCTGTTCGACTGTCACCGCACTGCCGGGATCGTGGCCGAAAAGCTGCGTGAATTCGGGTGCGACGAGGTGGTCGAGGGGATCGGGCGCACGGGCGTTGTGGGTGTGATCCGGGGCAAAAGCTCTGGCTCTGGTCGTGTGGTGGGCTTGCGCGCCGATATGGATGCGCTGCCGATCCATGAGGCGACTGGTGTGGACTATGCCTCAAAAGAAGCGGGCAAGATGCATGCCTGCGGCCATGATGGACATACGGCCATGCTGATGGGCGCGGCCAAATATCTGGCCGAGACGCGTAATTTTGACGGCACAGTGGTCGTGATCTTTCAGCCCGCCGAAGAAGGTGGCGGCGGCGGTGACGAGATGTGCCGCGACGGGATGATGGAGCGCTTCGGCATTCAGGAAGTTTACGGAATGCATAACTGGCCGGGCAATCCGGCCGGTGAATTTGCGATCAGACCGGGCGCGTTTTTCGCTGCAACCGATCAGTTCGAAATCTCGGTCGAGGGGCGTGGGGGCCATGCCGCCAAACCGCATCAATGTGTCGACACCACCGTGGTCGCCGCGCATCTGGTTGTGGCGATGCAGACCATCGTCAGCCGCAATGCTGATCCCACGATGGAAGCTGTGGTTTCGGTCACCTCTTTCGTGACCGAATCGCAGGCGTTCAATGTCATCCCCCAGCATGTGACCCTGCGCGGCACAGTGCGCACCCTGAGCACCGAGACGCGCGAGTTGGCAGAGACGCGGATCAAGGCACTGGCAGAACACACTGCCGCCGCTTTTGGCGCACAGGCACATGTCGATTACCGGCGCGGCTATCCGGTTATGGTGAATTCCGAGACGGAAACCGAATACGCTGCTGCTGCTGCGCGCGCGGTGTCAGGCGATTGTGCCGCAGCACCTCTGGTGATGGGCGGCGAGGATTTCGCCTATATGCTGGAAGAACGCCCCGGTGCCTATATCCTTGTCGGCAATGGTGACACGGCGGATGTGCACAATCCGGCCTACAACTTTAACGATTCGGTTATTCCCGCCGGGTGCAGTTTCTGGGTGGAACTTGCCGAACAGCGCATGCCTGCGGCCTGATCTAGCATTTGTGCCCAGTAAAAAGCCCCGGTAAAAACCGGGGCTTTTTTCAATCTATCTGACCGAAATCAGGGGCAGGCTGCCTCGTAATATGTGCCGTCACCNCGCGCATAGGCACATCTGCCTGTTTGCTGGTTCTGCGCCAGAAGCGTACCTGCTGCTGCACCTGCAACCGTTGTCAGGATTGTCCAGTTGGTATTTGCACCAAGCAGATTGCCCACAGCCAGCCCACCTGCTGCGCCTGCGACGCCGCCGACGACACTGCGCTCTGTCTGCGTCATCTGGCAACCGGCCAATGTCAGTGCGGCTGCGAGAATGGTAATTGGGATCAGTCTCATGGTATTCTCTCCTTTCGGGCATAACCCTGTCTCTATAAGGCCACCTTAACATATTCTGCGCCGCTGTCACATCTTGATAAATCAATGGGCAGAAACCCACCGATTTCAGCCTATTGGCCGGAATAGGTCTTGTCAGGATCATACAGTAAAACCAGCGCATCATTGGCGCGGAGCGGTCATCTGGACGAGATGGTTGCGACATAACCATAATGGGAATTATACTGCGTTTATGATCCAAGCATAACATCGAGCACGTAAGCATTTCCATGCTCCGCCATGACCACGGCACACCCCTGCGTCACGATTTCGGTGCCAGCCAAGGCAAATTGAATGGTTGCCGATGTCAAATCTTCCACAAAGCCGCCAGCGTGCAAAGCGGCCCAAAGCTTGTCATCAATCCTCAGCCGGTCCGAACGTGCAACAAGCTGCACCCCGGTTTGGACCGAATTGATTTCGATGTCGCCACCCCAGGGAATCGCAGTTTCCATACACATCAGCAGCAAAAACATCAGCTTGATCTGTTGGCGGGTCAGGTTGGTCTGACAGTTCCAGATGACCCTGTGCTTCTGATGCGCCTGCAAGGCGTTCAGTACAGACAAGACTTCGGGGTGCGATATCAACTGCCCTGCCGAGACGATGCCGAAGGCGATGCGATAGAAGCGCAGGCGTGCTGTTGCGCTGCCTGTACTTTCAGCGATAAGCGACAACTCTGGCGAGGGTGTCGAGATACCCAGTTGCATCAATTCGACCCCATTTCCGATTGCGCCCATAGGGCTGACCAGATCGTGGCAGATGCGAGATGCGACTAAGGCAGATAATTCCTGCGGCGCGTTTCTAATTTGCCCTGCGTGATGCGCAGCGCTATGAATGGCATTATGAGCCATCTTATTCTTGCCCCCGGAATGTTCGTTCGTCACCCACAATACCCGGAATGGGGTATCGGACAGGTTCAATCACGTATTGGCGAAATGGTCACAGTCAGTTTCGTTGAAGCGGGTAAACAGGTAATTAATGGGTCAAAAGTTGCTTTAATTCTCGTTCCAGACACGGATGTGTGAGCGTCTCACAACCAAGGCGTGCAATCAAGCCTGTTTCGTGAAAAATATTTTTGATGAGCGCGCGGCGGACTTTGTGATAGCGCGGTGACACAAGTGCCAAAAAACACGGGAGCAGCGACACAGATGAGCATGGCAGGACCGGGATGTGCGCAGGCCCATCAACTGACTGTGCGCCTTGCCGCCAATGAGAACGATCTGCGCGCGGCCCAGCGGTTGCGCTACCGTGTCTTCATCGAGGAAATGGGCGGCACGGGTGATCTGGTCGATCATGGCGCGCGGTTGGAGCGTGACCGGTTCGATGCAATCTTTGACCATCTTTTGCTGATCGATGAAACACGTGACCCCGCAGCCTCGGACCATGTTGTCGGTGCGTATCGCCTGTTGCCGGACACGCGTGTGACCCCGGCGGGACAGTTCTATTGCGATGACGAATTCGACCTGACACCGCTGCGCCATTCTGGCCGCCGCTTGCTGGAACTTGGCCGATCATGCATGGATCGCAGTCATCGTGGCGGCATTGGTATGCTTCAGTTGTGGCAAGGTCTGGCGCAATATGTGCTCGATCATGACATTGATATTCTGTTTGGTGCGGCCAGTTTTCACGGTGCTGACCCGAAGCGTTGGGCGCAATCGCTCAGTTGGCTGCATCACCACCATCTTGCCCCGCAAGAACTGCGCGTGCGCGCACGCCAAACCAACAGCTTTGCTCCGCTTGCGCGCGATCTGCTTGACCGGCGGGTGGCACTGGCGCAGATGCCGTCATTGATCCGTGCGTATCTGCGACTGGGCGGTGTTGTGGGCGAAGGGGCCTATGTCGACCCGGCATTCCGCACCACGGATGTGTGCATTATTCTGGACACCGCCGCGATGTCTGCGCAGGCCCGTGCGTTCACGTTGCGTGGCACAGCCGAGAGCGGGCAGGCATGACCTGGACTTCCGACGTGCCACCCCCGCAGGCCGTAATATCCATCCTAGACTGGCCGCGTATCCTGTGGCGTGCGGGTCTGTTGGCGGGGGTGGTCTTTGGCGGGTTGATCGTAAAGATGGCGCTTCGATTGGTAGAGCGGCCCCTATTTGGTGTCCGCCGCCCGATGACACCGTTCATTACCCAAGCGGTGTGTCGCATCGCGTTGAAAATACTGCGGCTGCGATTGACTGTGCAGGGCCAGCCTATGGCAATGCGCGGCGCGATGGTGGCCAATCATGCGTCTTGGCTGGATATCTTTGTGCTGAACGCCGCGGACAGGGTGTTTTTTGTATCCAAGGCCGAAGTGGCGCAATGGCCCGGCATCGGCTGGCTGGCCCGCGCAACCGGAACCGTATTCATCCGCCGCGACCGCCGCGAGGCACCACAGCAAAAGCTGCTGTTCGAGGCGCGCTTGCGGGCAGGGCACAGGCTATTGTTCTTCCCCGAAGGCACCAGTTCCGACAGCCAGCGTGTTTTGCCCTTCAAATCAACGCTTTTTGCCGCATTCTTTGCGCCGGAATTGCGCGATCTGCTGCATATTCAGCCTGTAAGCGTGAAATATGCTGCGCCAGATGGCGCTGATCCCCGGTTTTATGGCTGGTGGGGCGATATGGATTTCGGGCGTCACTTGCTGCGCATACTGGCCGCGCCACGGCAAGGGCGGGTAGAGGTGCTGTTTCACCCGCCCATTGCTGTGACCGATATGCCCGACCGAAAGGCCATGACCTTGGCCTGTGAGTCTGGCGTGCGCGCTGGCTTTGAGGCAGAGCGCTAGCGCAGGGGCGCGGTCAAATCCGACAGCGTCAGCGCGGGGTCATCTGTTGACCAGATCTCTTCCCCAAACGCGAAGAAATCGGTGATCGGCGCAAGGGCTTTGACCACATCACGGCTCAGAGCGCCTTCGGCGACCACAGGCAGTTCGATCACCTCGGACCACCATTCAAACACGTCGCGCTCGACCAGTTGACCATCGCCAAGCGCTGTGTGGCCGACCGGCCCGAAGCTGACATAATCCGCCCCCGCTTCGCCCGCGTTCAGTCCGTCATGACGCGAGGTTCCGCAATACGCGCCGATGATCGCATCTGCGCCCAACTCTTCGCGCAGTTTGCGGATGCGCAGATTGCCCTCGCTCAGATGTACACCGTCCAGCCCCAAACGTTCGACCATCAAAACATGATCTGAAATCACCAATGGAATATCGCGTGCATGTGCCAGTTCGCGCAGCGCGTCCCCCGCGCGCAGGATCGCATCCTCGTCGCGGGTTGCGAGCGACAGGCGCAGGCAGGCCACGTCATGCGCATCCAGCACCCGTGCTAAGATGTTTGGAAACAGCTCCAGATCAATGGCAGGTGGGGTTATCAGATAAAGCTGTGGTGTCTCTGGGCTCATGGCGTGCCTCTTGTGCAAAACTTGCGCCCTCATAGCCCGCGTATCGTGTGGAAACAAGCACGTGCCTGCTTGAAGCAGCGACAACAGGGCGCTAAGGCACATCTCACCCCCCCGACCCAGAGGCCCCATGACCCCGCTTGATGATCAGTTGTTCGATGCACCAACCCCGTTTATGGTTCTGGTGCGCCCCCAGATGGGCGAGAATATCGGTGCCGCCGCGCGCGCGATGCTGAATTTCGGCTGTGCTCGTATGCGGTTGGTTGCCCCGCGCGACGGCTGGCCCAATCCGAAAGCCTCGGCCATGTCCTCGGGGGCGTATAAGGTGCTGGACCGCGCAGGTGTGTTTGACGATCTATCCGCCGCGATTGGCGATTGCGACTATGTATATGCCACCACGGCGCGGGGGCGCGAATTGACCAAGCCCGTGCTGACGCCCGAACGCGCCATGATCGAGGCCCGCGCCATGGCAGCGGCGGGCAAGCGCGTGGCGGTTTTGTTCGGCCCGGAACGCGCGGGTTTGGAAAACGAAGACGTGGCCCGCGCAAATGCAATAATCACAGTGCCGGTGAACCCTGCCTTTTATTCGCTTAATCTGGCGCAATGTGTGTTGTTGATTGCCTATGAACATGCCCGGCTGGGGCTGGAAGCCCCGGCCGAGGTTATGACAATGGCTGGCACGGATTTCGCCACATCTATCGAGCGCGAGAAACTTGGCGACCATTTCGAAGAGCGGCTTCAATCCGCCGGGTTTTTCTTTCCACCCGACAAGGCCGAGCATATGAAACTGAACCTGCGCAACATGTGGGCGCGGCTGGCATTGACGCGCGCGGATGTACAAAGTCTGCATGGTATGCTGCGCAAACTTGTGGGCGCGCGCGGGCAGCGCTAGGCGCTGGTTCAGGCTGTCGCAGGCGCTGTTCTGCGCTTGAACCCCTTGCACGCACACACTAGCTTCCGCGAGAACGAGACAGGAGCGCCAGATGGCCCGGAAACGCGCGATTTTTGAAGATGTGAGCGAGGCGAAGACCGCCCGCACCGCCCCTCAGACCGGCGGTATAGACCGGCACCCCAAGGGCGCGCGCGGGGCTATCAGGCTTTGGCTGCTGTCACTGTTTGCGCTGGTCTGTGTGATGATCGTGGTGGGCGGCATGACCCGGCTGACCGATAGCGGGTTGTCGATCACCGAATGGCGGCCTGTGACCGGGGCTATTCCCCCGCTGAGTGCCGAGATGTGGCAAGAGGAGTTCGACAAATACCGCCAGATCGACCAGTACCAGTTGCTCAACCGTGGCATGACGATGGAGGAATTCAAGGTCATCTATTGGTGGGAATGGGGGCACCGCCAACTTGGCCGCGTGATCGGGCTGGTCTGGGGCGTGGGCTTTTTGTTCTTCTGGCTGACCAAGCGCATTCCCACAGGCTGGACGCCGCGCTTGGTTGCGCTTGGCGCGCTGGGCGGGGTGCAGGGGGCGATTGGCTGGTGGATGGTCGCCTCTGGCCTGACCGAAGGGATGACGGCTGTCGCCTCTTACCGGCTGGCGGTGCATTTGGGGCTGGCCTTTGTGATACTCGGGATGATCGCGTGGTACAGCTTCCTTCTGAACCGCCCTGAGGCAGAGTTGATCGCGGCACGACGTGCGCGCGAAGGCAAATTGTTTTCCATGTCCACAGGGCTGATGCATTTCGCATTTCTGCAAATCATCCTTGGTGCGCTGGTGGCGGGCATTGACGCGGGTCGCGGCTATACGGATTGGCCTATGATGAACGGTGTCTTTATCCCGCCAGAACTGCTGGCGATGCAGCCGCTCTGGACAAATTTCTTTGAGAATCCGGCTACGACGCAATTCATCCACCGCAAGGCCGGGTATCTGCTGGCGATCTTTGCGTTTGTTGTCTGGCTGCGGGGCCGCAAATCCAGCCATTCCGCAACGCGCACAGCGTTTCATGTCATGTTCGCGGTGATGGCCGCGCAGATCGCCTTGGGGATCGTGACGGTGCTGTATGGCGCGCCGTGGCAATTGGGCATTGCGCACCAGGCAACGGCGGTGTTGCTGTGGGTTGTCATCATTCGCGCCCGCCATCTGGCGCAATTCCCGCGCTTTGACAATTTGCGCGGGCAAGGGGTAAAAACATGACTGCATATCAAAACCTGATGGCCTTTGCCCGTCAGACCGAAGCTTTGGCGCAGATTTCCGGTCGTTTGGGCTGGGATCAGCAAACAATGATGCCGCGCGGGGCGAATGCGCAGCGCTCTGATGAAATGGCAGCGCTGGAAGATGTTTTGCACGCCCGCCGGACGGACCCGCGTCTTGGGGGCTGGCTGGAACAGGCACAGGCCCCTGATGAAGTAGGTGCCGCCAATCTGCGCGAATTGCGCCGCGACTATGCCCGCAACACCAAAGTGCCCGCGCGCCTTGCCTCGGAACTGGCGCGCGTGACGCCGCTCGCACAAACCGCTTGGGAAGAGGCGCGTCTGGCAGGTGACGTAGCGGCGTTCCTGCCATGGCTGAAACAGATGATCGCCTTGCGCGTGGAAGAGGGGCAGGCCATCGCGGGCGGCGGCGACCCCTATGACGCATTGATGGAAGACTATGAACCCGAGACGGATTCCGACACCGTTGCCGCAACCTTCGCCCGTATGCGCCCGCGACTTGTTGCATTGCGCGAGGCGATACTCGGCGCAGATACGCCCCTTGCCTTGACCGGGCATTTTGCGCAAGACGGGCAAATGCGTGTGTCGCGCAGGCTGGCCGAACATTTCGGCTATGATTTTACCCGTGGTCGCATTGATCTGGCTGTCCACCCGTTTTCCTCTGGGTCTGGCCACGATGTGCGCATCACCACCCGTGTCGCACTGGAAGACCCGTTCAATTGCTTTTACTCGACCATCCACGAAGTCGGCCATGCTGCCTATGAACAGGGCGTTGACCCCGCCCATGCGCTGACGCCCATCGGGCGCGGCGTGTCCATGGGGGTGCATGAAAGCCAAAGTCGTATCTATGAAAACCAGCTTGGTCGCTCGCGGGCGTTTTGTGGCTGGTTGCATGGCGCGATGGAGCAGGAATTCGGGCCGCTCTCTATCACCGATACGGACGCGTTCTATGCCGCCGTGAACCGCGTGAATAAAGGCTATATCCGCACCGAGGCTGATGAGGTGCAGTATAACCTGCATATCATGCTGCGCTTCGATCTGGAGCGTGCGCTGATCCGGGGAAGCCTGAGTGCGGATGATCTGGAAGAGGCATGGAACACCCGCTTTGAGGCTGATTTCGGCTATCCTGTCGACAAGCCTGCTAACGGTGTGTTGCAGGATGTGCATTGGTCGGTGGGGCTGTTTGGGTATTTCCCGACCTATGCCCTGGGCAATCTCTATGCGGGGTGCCTGCACAAGACATTGCGCGCCGATCTGCCCGATCTGGATACGCAGTTGGCGGCGGGCGATACCCGTGCTGCGACCGAATGGCTGAACACACGCTTGCAGCAGTTCGGCGCATTGCGCGGCCCCTCCGAGACAATCTCACAGGCTTGCGGATTCACCCCCGATGAAGAGCCACTGATGGCCTATCTGGAAGCCAAATTCACTGAACTTTACAGACTGTGACGCGCCGGTAGCCGCATTACGGCACGCAGTCCGCCCAGGTCCGGGCTGTCCTCCAGCACCAGCGTGCCGCCATGGTCGCGCGCGGATTCTGCGGCAATGGCCAGTCCAAGGCCCATGCCGCCACTGTCGGAATTGCGCGCCTCATCCAGCCTGACAAACGGGTCGCATGCCCGCGCGCGGTCCTCTGGCAGAATGCCCGGCCCGTCATCATCAATGCAATATTCCAGCCAGCCATCCTGCATGGAAACACTGACGACCACCCGGCTGGCATGGCGCAAGGCGTTGCTGATAAGATTATCAAGCGCCCGTGTCATGCTGCCCGGATGCAGGATGATCGGCTTTGGCCGCTTGGGCAATTTCGCCAGCGTGATGCTATGGCCCGCCGCGCGATACCGCTCTACCAGATTGGTGACCAGCGCAAGCGGGTCGGTTAATTGCTGTTCATCCTGCACTTGCCCGCGCGTGTAATCCAGAAACCCGTCAAGCCGCGCTTCCAGGTCCGAGATCTCGGTTTCAAGCGCCGTGCGATCCTCGTCATCTTGCATCATTGACAGGATCAGGCGCATGCGCGTCAGCGGTGTGCGCATGTCATGGCTGACCCCTGAGAGCATGATTTTTTGTTGGGCGCGCTGGCGTTCGATCCGGTTGCGCATATCCATGAACGCATGCGCCGCCGCCCTGATCTCGCGCGCGCCAGAGGGCCGCAGCGCCACCCGTTCCCCCCGGCCATAGGCTTCGGCTGCTGCACCCAATCTGCGAATGGGCCGAATTTGCAGCCGCAGGAATTGAAAGGCGATCAGGGTCATCAGTCCCGAGGCCAGAAAGACAATCACCAGCAATTGATGCGGGTTCGGGGTTGTCACCAGCCTGCGCGGCAGCAGAATTTCCACCACGCCATGACGACTTTCCAGCCAAAGCCGCACAGTCCCCGACTCGCGCAACAGATCGGCCATGCGAAAGGACGACAACTCGGATCTGAGCACGCGGATGATTTCCTTGCCAGCAAGGTCGAACCGCGCAACCTGATCTTCGGCAGGCATGGGCGCGGCGTCCGAGGGAAGCCGGATTTCGATCTGCAAGATTTCCACCAGATCCGACAGGGACAGCATTACGGCTTGCGGCTCCGGGCTTGCGTCCAGCCGTCCGGTCAGAAACCTGATGTCGCGCAAAATGTTGGTCGTCATTTGTGCTGTCACGCGTTCGTAATGGCGCTGGATAAACACGACGGACAGAACGATCTGAATCACGATGATCGGAATGATAAGAATCAGAATTGCGCGCCCGTAGAAACTGGCGGGAAGAAAATGATGAAGAATTCCGCGCGACATGCGGCCACCATAAGCAAAGCCGATCCCCCTCACAAGAGAGGGCGTGCAGTGCAAAGCAGTGCATAGGCGGCGCATGTCTGTTGCCTTCTGCTGGCCGCTATCTTGCGCGTGTTGCGCCTCTGAATCTGCTGGTGTTGGAAATGAACGCAAATCATAGGCGAGGCTCTTGCGGTATGTCGGCGGAACCCGTCCCGGTGAGGCCAGAAGAGGCCGGGCAGTACCTGATGTGCGGCCCCGGTTTCAGGTCGTACAATACCTCCGCCGGGCTGGTATTTCGGGGTCAGATCATATGACTTTCGTTCAGATGGAGCGATATACCTCCGATTTTATAGGGCGGTTAGCGCTCGATACCATCATCAAGCAGGCTTTGAAGGCGTGCGCGCAATTCAGCACTTTGCCCAAGAGCGTCGCGGCTCTGCGTCAGGATGGCCATGCCCGGTTCCGCCCCGGCATCCGTCACTTCTGTGCCGCGTGTGTCTGAGTTGGCATTCTGATCGCGCTGATCTGGTTCGCTCAATGCCTGAAACTCAGCATCCGGCGCCCCCGTCAATGTGGCCAGTGGTTCTGGCGCGGGCGCAGTTGGTGCTGTGCTATTCCCTTCACGCTGCGCCTGAGTTTGGGCTGCACGGGCGCGCAGAATATCAGCCTCATCCAAGGATATGTCTGAAGCGCGCGATCTTGATGTTGGAACCTGTGGGGGCAGGGCATCTGTGTGCCCCTGCTGCTCGGCGTCTTGTACGCTTAATATATGCGCGTTCCGAGCACTTGTCGGGCCGGTCATTGTCAGGTGTGAAGGCGCAGGACTTCGCGCGCCCTGCCATTCTTCGTTTTCTGCGGGCCGCTCCATCAATCCGGCTTGCCTGTCGAATCCCAAACTGCGCAAACGCGCGGTGAGCTTTGTGACAAGCGCCTCGGGCAGATAGGTCAGATCCCAAGGGCGCTGTTCGAACATCACGGTTATAAAGCTAGTGTCTTCGGCCCGCGTGACCAAGTCTGTCAGCAACTCTATCCGCAAAGGTCTGATGGCGTTTTCTGCAAAAGCAGCGTCGCGGCTATCCAACATTTTGAAAGCTTGTTGAAAGTCACCGGACCTGCCTGCAGCGCGAACGAGAAGACGTGTAATTTCTTGTCCTGTCGGCGTCCCTCGCAGGGCGAAAAGGCGTGTTGTTGCAGCGTCGAGAAGGCTGGCTTCCAAAGAGTTTCCTTGCGCGTCGCGGCGTGACAGCAAGAAAATCAGGTCATCATCATAGGTGGCCGGGGAAAGCGTGCCTTCCAGTATATGCGCCTTGTCAGATCGGGCATCTGCCAAATCCAGGGTCGCCCTTGCCAGATTTAACTGGGCAGACTCTGCGTGCGCAATGCGCTCTAATGATGTGAGAATGACTTGCGCTTCTTCCCGTCGTCCCAGCGCGGCCAGTCGCTGCACGGCCTCTGGTCCAAGATGCAGGCGCAGATGCGGCGGCAGGGTTTGCAAGGCCTGAACCAGATTGTCGATGGAAGTTCCCGCCGGGAGCGCCGTGTCACGGCTGGCAAGAAACGCCCACAGACTGCCCATCGGACCACAGGAGTCCAGCAGCGCGAAATCGATTGTTGCAGGCAATGGCGACATATCGACCAGATAGCTGATGCCCTTCAGCGTCTCAGCCGCTGCATCTGGCTGGGGGAGCAGTGACAGGACCATCCGCGCCTCTGCGCCAAATCCGAGTAGAATGAAATGCTGCGCCGATTTGAGTATATGGTCTGGGTCTGCCTGATCGAAGTCATTGAACAGATTTCCGAGGTTCTGCGAAACCTTGGCAGGATCAGTTTGCGCGAACCAGTCTGAGGGATCAATGAATGACGCATCGGGGCAGTGCAGCGCAGGCGATACAGTGCTTTCTGGCCGCGTCCGAGCTTGCGCCTGAATCGAGAAATGTGCATCCAGATCACCCTCGACGTGGTGGGGGTCGCCGTTGTGATTGTGTTTAGAATCAATGGATGCGGTGAAATCCGTCGTCGCCTGCAGCTTGCCGGAAGATACCGCACTGGCCAGCACATGTCCGAGTTCGATTGCGACGGCTGCCCGGTGTGACGTCTCTATTGTGGCGGCGTTGTTCATTGGCTGTTCGGGTATCATGGGTGCGGTGCCAATGACACCACTGAGTGTCAGAGCATGCGGCAGCACCCTATCCGATGTCCCGCGTCGCAACGCTTGCGCCAGTTGCGTACCCGCATGTCGCGGATCAGCAGTCCCGCCGTTCCTGTCTGCCCTCAACCGGGCAGGGCGCTTTGGTGGGCGTGGTGCTGTCATCGGCGCAAACCTGGCATGAGTGCCACGCCCGATGATGTCGATAATCAGGAACTGTGGAATATCTTCGCGGGCCTGAATGTCGCACGCGCATGCGATGTAAAGATCGAGGCCACCTTGTGATGCCCGCAAGTCGCGCAGTCTTGTGCGTGGGATGCGTGCGAATGTTTGTGTCAGATCGAATTCTAGAGGGGGCCCCTCGATATCAAGCCGCGCCGAGCCTGTGCCCTTGCTTAACTGCCATTGGTTTTGATCAGGAAGCTCGAGGATGAGTCTGGTATAATCCCGATGCTCGCCCGCGCGCACCAAAACCGGTGTCGCCTGTGCGTGCGCATGGGCGTTGAGACATATTGCAACGCAAGCCAGTAGCACTGTGAGAACATGGCGCATGTTTCAGGCAGCGCTTTTTTTCAGGTCACGCAATGCGGCCTCAAGATCGTTGAATTCAGGGCGATGATGGTGCGGTGTGTTCTGGCGCCCGACCTCGATGCAGATATTGGCAGGATGCGCGTGCAAATTTGCGACCATAACTTCGCGAATCAGTTGGTAGAAATGATCATCCTCTTCTGTGATCATGCGCATGCGCCCTGCAATCGGCCCGACGAAGCCGTAGGCCAGAAACACACCAAGGAACGTGCCGGTCAGCGCGCCCCCGATCATCGCACCAAGGATCGCGGGCGGTTCGTCAATGGCCCCCATTGTCTTGATAATCCCAAGAACAGCCGCGACGATTCCCAAGGCTGGCAACGCATCCGCGACGATCTGGACAGCGTGGCTTGAATGAAGCGCATGGTGCTTGCGCGCCTCAAGCCGTTTTTCTAACACCTCTTCGACCTGATGGGGGTCATCATAGTTCATTGATGCGGCGCGCAGCGTATCGCAGATGAGATCGAGCACCTCGGCATCCGATTGGATTTTGGGATAGCGTGAAAAGATCGACGATTCGCCGGGTGCTTCGATATGTTCCTCGACGGCGACAGGGTTTTGTCGGGCCAGCCAGATCAACTCGAACATCAGGCACAACAGATCGCGGTAATCCTCAGGAGTCCATTTTGCCCCTTTGAAAATGCGGACCATATCGCGGCCAGATGCCTTGACCGTGCCGATGTCGTTCCCAAGAATGAAGCCGCCCGCCGCAGCGCCCCCAATCATGACCATTTCGAATGGCAGGGCCTTTAGAATAATGCCCATGGTTCCGCCAGAGCCAAGATAGCCACCAAAGACCATGACGAGGACAACAATGATTCCAATTAACGCAAACACGATAAACCTATCATTTGGAAGGAGGGCAGCCCGAAAGGGGGGATGAAACTGAAGGTCGCTTTTCATCAGATTTGCACAGAAACCTTAAGAAGCGCTTACAGCGGGGGTGCGCGGGTGAGATAGCCTATTGACGCGGGGTTCTGGCGTGGCGCCCGGCCAGAACCGCGCTGATGCCATACGCGATCAGCGGGTCGAGTGCTGACATGACCTCGCCCGCGAAATCCGGGCGCAGCCGAGAGACAAAGCCTGCGGCGAATTCAGTATCCATTTGTGAGAAAAGCTCAGCCGCCTGAGGCGGTTTCATACTCTCGAAAACACTGGTCAGATGTGCAAGATCGTCCTCGGCGGCGGTTTCGGTCATCCGCAAGGTTGCCGCAAGCCGTGTTTCGGCGGACACGAGTTGATCCATATTGCGTTGCAGATCGACCTCGGCGTTGCGCAGGGTTTGTGCGCGGGTCTCGAGCGCTGCCTCAAACTCATCGAGCTGGGCCTTGCGAGCTTGCAGGGCGGTGAGCAGGTCGCCGGGGTCATCAAGCTGCGGCACGCTGGGGCTGTGTGTTTCAGCCGCATCAGNGCGCGCTTCCTCCGCGATCACTTCGGCCACCCCAAGCCCCAGACGCGACAGGCCCGCAACAAAAAACATACTTGCCAGCAGGACCAGAACATAGGATNGGCCGGTCTGGTAGTTGGACGGCCCTTTCATCTATTTCCCCCAATCTGCTCGCGCGTGCGCATGACCCGTCTGCGCGTGTCAGTGTCGGAGCGTGGGGTCGATTGGCGCAGAGGTGTGAAAGCGTCGAGATCAAGCTGAGGGGCGAACCCTCCCGTTGGTTCAGTCGGCATTGGCCGATCACGCGCTGCGGGGACCGCTTGGCCACTTTGCGCCGCTGCCATCAACAGTTCCAGCCGCCGGGCAGTTGCCGTGGCCTGCGTGATTTGCTGGTCAAGCGCGGCCCCGGCCGATGTATTCGATTGCTGTGCCGCCCGAAGCGCCTTGGTCAGGTCATCCACCTGTTTCGAGAGCACGGCAATGGCCTTGCCCACATCGCCATCCAGACGCGTCAAGGCCCGCAAGCGGCGCGACAACAGCAAGCAATAGGCAGCGGCCATAATGGCCCCGAATGCAATGGTCAAATCGATCAGAATTTCCATATCGCCCTCTAATCAAGGATAAATTCAGTTATTAGGAAGTCCCTTATGTGCCCTTCCCCTGCGATCATCTGAAGCCGGCGCAACACCTGAGCGCGCAGCCGGATCAGGGCCGCTGGTCGCCGCAGATCGTCAATATCGACCGCGTGCAGATAGGTGTTGATCAGGTCGATGAAGCGCGGCTGCATACGCATCATTTCGGAATGCGATGTCTCGGCAACTTCGATCTGGCCCGCGAATCGTAGAAATCTGGCCCCGCTTTGGGGTGGAAGCGAAATGGTAATGACTTCGATCGGGACAAAGTCGAAATCCTGCGGGCTGTATTCGGCACGTTGGACCTTGGTGTTGGGGGACAGAACCAACCCGGAGTAGACGGCATAAAACGCACCGCCCCCCAATAGGGCCGCGCCGACCAGTCCCAACAACAAAGGCAACATTCTCCCCTTCTTGGGGCCGGGGGTGTCTGGGGCATCGGCAATCTCGGACATGGCATCATCTCAAAAACTTCGGACAGGTTCGTTTTGACAGAATGTAACTAACCGAATGTTAAGCGATGCCTGCGAAAACCACCTTCAAGGCAGAAGCCGTTTTGAAGGAGAATCGCTGTGGAGCAGCTTCAGTCTGTGTGGAATGCGTTGGATGGAAAGCGTCGCATCCTGGCAATAGGGGCCAGCGCTGCCATGTTCGCGGCGATCATGATGCTCACCAAAATTGCCACAGCACCGGGCATGTCCCTGCTTTATGCAGGGCTGGAAGAGGCAGCGGCAGGCGAGGTCATTCAGTCGCTGGAGGCACGCGGAATCGCCTATGATGTGCGCGCGGGCGCGATTTATGTGCCCGCGCGCGTGCGCGATGAAACGCGGCTGATGATGGCGGCAAACGGACTGCCCGCGAACGCGCATTCAGGTTATGAGGTGCTCGACTCCCTGACAGGGTTTGGCACGACCTCGCAGATGTTTGACGCTGCCTACTGGCGGGCAAAAGAAGGTGAATTGGCGCGCACAATTGTTGCCGGTCCCCATATTCGCGCAGCACGCGTGCATATCGCTCAGGCCAGTTCGAGCGGCTTTCGGCGCGGCACGCAGCCGACTGCTTCGGTCACTGTCACCACGACAACTGCGGCGCTAACTGTCCCTCAGGCAAGGGCGATTCGGTTCCTGGTGGCATCCGCCGTGGCCGGCATGACCCCAGAGGATGTGTCGGTCATTGACGGTGCAGGGGGGCTTGTCCATGGGCCGGAAACTGACACCGGACTGTCAGGTCCGGGGAGCAACCGGACGCAAGAGCTGCGCCGCAATGTCGAACGTATCCTTGAGGCGCATGTCGGCCATGGCCGCGCGGTGGTTGAACTGAGCATTGAAACCCTGACCGACCGCGAGGTCATACACGAACGCCGTCTGGACCCCGAGTCCCGCGTGGCCATCAGCAGCGAGGTAGAGGAGAACAACACCAACAACACCGATACCCGCCAACAGGGCGTCACTGTGGCCAGCAATCTGCCTGACGGTGATGCAGCGGCCACAGATGGCAGTGCCCAATCCCGCGAAACCCAATCACGCCAGCGTACAAATTTCGAAGTGTCGGAAACCCGCCGCGAGGTTGAACGCAACCCCGGTGCTGTTCGGCGTATGACGGTTGCGGTGCTGATTGACGGGGTGCGTACCCTTGGGGACGATGGCACGTCCGTTTGGGCACCTCGTCCGGCCGAAGAGCTAGAGGCCTTGCGCGAACTGGTCGCCTCGGCGGTCGGGTTTGATGAGGCGCGGGGGGATGTTATCACGCTTAGATCTTTGCCGTTCGAGCCGATATCAGCCATCGGCACCGAGGCAAGCTCTGGCATGTTCTCTTTGACGACTCTCGATGTCATGTCCTTAATCAAATGGGCATTTTTGCTGATCGCCGTGCTGGTGATCGCACTGTTCGTTCTCCGGCCCATTCTGCGCGCGGGGTCCGGGGCGGGGCGTGCAAGGCCGTCGCAAGAACAGGTTGATGGGTATTCCCCGGCGCTGTTGGATGTGGCCAGCACCGATTCGGGTGTGACCGAAACCATGCGGTCATCCGACTATGACGCGCCAAGCGAAGACCCGATAGAGCGCATGCGCCAACTGATAGAGGCGCGCGGGGACGAGTCGGTTCAGGTGTTGCGGCACTGGATGGATGAACGCAAGGAGCCCTCATGAGGCAGGCAACTTTGAAGCTTGAAGTGTTCGAGGTGGCGCAACCGGATGAGCAGGCACCCCTGCTTGATGCCTTTCAGGCCGAGAAAATGCGCGAGACGGCCTTTGAACAGGGCTATGCCGCAGGCTGGCAAGACGCATTGGAACATATGCGCAATGAAAATGACCTGCGCCATATTGCGGCGCAAGAAGCACTGCAAGCCATTGGGTTTAGCTATAATGAAGCCCATCAAGCCCTGTCGGCCTCGTTCCTTGCGTTGACGCAGGCACTTCTGGACAGCGTCCTGCCAGAGGCTGCGCGACTGGCCTTGCCGCTGTGCCTGAAGGCAGAGTTGGACACATTGATCCAACAGCATACGCGGCCTTCGGTGCAGATACTTTGCTCCGCGAATGTTCTTGGCACCTTGGGCACATGGATCGCGTCCTGCACACAGGCCGAGATTGAACTGGTTGCGGAGCCCAGCTTTTCAGAGGCGCAGATATCCTTGCGCATCGGCAGTCAGGAACGGGTGATTGATCTTGATGACGTGCTTGCCCGCGTGCGCGCGGCCTTCGCTCAACACCAGAATTGGCAAACCAGACAGGAAAAAACATATGGATGACCGTGATCTGACCAGCGGCATACTTAATCAGGTTCCCATCGAGATTGCGATATCGGTGGGGCGTGCGCGCCCCATCGTGCGCGACCTCCTGAAATTGAGGCGCGATTCCGTGCTTGTTCTTGACCGTCGGGTGGATGATCCGGTCGAACTTTATATTGGTGACAAACTCGTCGCGCGCGGAGTATTGCAGGAACTCGAAGGTGAGCAGGCGGGTTATCTGGGCGTCCGATTGACTGAAATCATCGATCTGCGCGAAGCGCTGTAAGGCTATGGCACATCATTTGCAGGTCATTGGTGTCTATGCCGTTGTGTTTCTGATCACTGGCAGCGTTGCTGCGCAGGCCCAAGACGTCAGTCTGAGTTTTGGCGATGAGGGTGCGCTGAGCGTGCGCGCCGTGCAACTGCTTGTTGTGCTGACATTGCTGAGTCTCGCGCCCGGCATTCTGGTGATGGTGACCTGCTTTCCCTTCATCGTTACGGTACTTGCAATTTTGCGTCAGGCTTTGGGGTTGATGCAATCGCCGCCCAATATGCTGATCGTGTCACTGGCGCTGTTTCTGACCTATTTCGTGATGGAGCCGGTCTTCGTCGCGGCTTGGCAGGGCGGNATCGTGCCGTTGAACGACGGCGTGCTTACCCCGGAAGAGGCCTTTGTTCAGGTGGTAGAGCCATTTCGCCACTTCATGTTGGCGCGGACGGATGATGCAACCTTTGAAAGTCTGGCCAGCCTGCGGCCCGATATAGACACAGTGCTTTCGGTGGATGCGCCGCTTTCGGTGCTGGTTCCGTCCTTCATGCTCAGCGAGGTTTCGCGCGCCTTTCAGATCGGCTTTCTGATCTTTCTGCCATTCCTGATCATTGATCTGGTGGTGGCGGCGGTGCTGATGTCGATGGGCATGATGATGGTTCCCCCTGCTATCGTCTCCTTGCCGTTCAAGCTGTCCTTCTTCGTAATCGCGGATGGCTGGCGGCTGGTGTCAGAGGCGTTGGTACGCAGCTATTTTTGAGCAGGTCCTGCAACCAATGGGCGGCAGCGCGCGTGCAGGGGGCTCGATGCCCCCTGCGCGCGCATCTGGTTCACTCCTCCAACTCGATCAGCAGATCCTTGGCCTCGATCTGGGTGCCCGGCTGCACATGCACGGCTTTGATGGTCGCATCGCGGTCAGCATGCAGGCCCGTCTCCATCTTCATGGCCTCGATTGTCAGCAACAGATCGCCCGCCTTGACCTTCGTGCCGACACTGGCCGTCACCGAGGCCACAGACCCCGGCATCGGCGCACCGACATGGTTGGCATTTGCCGGATCGGCCTTCATGCGTTGCGCGGTCTTGGCCTTGACCTCTCGATTGGGGACACGAATGGTGCGCGGCTGCCCGTTAAGTTCGAAAAACACCTTTGCATCACCGTCATCGGTGGTTTCGCCCAAAGTGATCAGCCGGATTTCAAGCGTCTTGCCCGGATCTATCTCTGCTGAAATCTCTTCACCCGGCTCCATTCCATAGAAGAATGTCCGTGTCGGCAGGGTGCGCACCGGACCATAGGCGCGGTGGCGGCCCATATAGTCGAGAAAGACCTTCGGATACATCAGATAACCGTTCAGATCCTCATCATCGATCTTCAGCCCTTCCAGCTCCGCGCTTAGTTTGATGCGCTCGGCTTCCAGATCGACTGGTTCCAGATGCTTGCCGGGCCTCTCGGTCACCGGGGCCTCGTCCTTCAGCACCTTGCGCAAAATCTTGTCGGGCCATCCACCTGGGGGCTGGCCCAGATTGCCGCGCATCATGTCGATGACGGAATCGGGGAAGCTGACATCTTTGTCAGGATTCTCGACATCCGCGCGGTTTAGCCCCTGACTGACCATCATCAGCGCCATATCGCCGACCACTTTGGACGACGGCGTCACTTTGACGATATCTCCGAACATCATGTTCACATCGGCATAGGTGCGCGCAATTTCGGGCCAGCGTTCTTCCAGCCCCATCGAGCGCGCTTGCGCCTTGAGGTTGGTGAATTGCCCCCCCGGCATCTCATGCAGATACACTTCGGAAGAGGGGGCCTGCTGCGCCGATTCAAAGGCCGCGTAATGGGTGCGGACTTCTTCCCAGTAATCCGAAATCTTGCGGATCGCATTCATGTCAAGGCCAGTGTCGCGGTCGGTATAGCGCAAAGCTTCGACGATTGAGCCCAATGTGGGCTGTGAGGTGTTGCCCGACAGCGCGTCCATCGCGGCATCGGCCGCGTCCACGCCAGCCTCGGCTGCGGCGAGAATGGTGGCACCGGCAATGCCGCCTGTGTCATGGGTGTGGAAATGGATGGGCAGGCCCACTTCTTCCTTAAGTGCCTTGACCAGAATGCGGGCAGAGGCAGGTTTCAGCAGCCCCGCCATATCCTTCAGCCCCAGCACATGCGCGCCTGCTTCGCGTAGGTCCTTTCCCATCGCCACATAGTATTTCAGGTCATATTTCGCGCGGTCGGGGTTCAGGATGTCGCCCGTATAGCAAATCGTGCCTTCGCAGACCTTGTTTGCTTCCAGCACAGCATCCATCGCCACGCGCATATTCTCGACCCAGTTCAGGCTGTCGAACACGCGAAAGACATCCACGCCGGTTTCGGCGGCCTGACGCACGAAGAACTGCACCACATTGTCGGGGTAATTCGTGTACCCCACCCCGTTCGAGGCGCGCAGCAGCATTTGCGTCATCAGGTTGGGCATGCGTTCGCGCAGATCGCGCAGGCGCTGCCACGGGCATTCCTGCAAGAACCGGTAAGCCACATCAAACGTTGCCCCCCCCCAGCATTCCACACTGAACAGTTGCGGCAGTGTATGGGCATAAGCGGGTGCCACGCGGATCATGTCGATGGAGCGCATGCGCGTTGCCAGAAGCGACTGGTGCGCATCGCGCATGGTCGTGTCGGTCAACAGCAGTTGCTTTTGTGCCGCCATCCAGTCAGCCACGGCCTGTGGCCCCTGTTCGTCCAGGATCTGCTTGGTCCCGCGTGGGGGTGTGCCGGTGACGCTTGGCGCAACAGGGGTTTTGATCCCGGCGGGCGGCAGCGCGCGACCTGCGGTTTCGGGGTGCCCGTTGACCGTAATATCCGCGATATAGGTCAGGATTTTCGTCGCGCGGTCGCGGCGCTTGCGGAAATTGAACAGATCATCGGCAGTGTCGATGAACTTGGTGGTGTAGCTCATATCGATGAATGTCGGGTGCTTGAGCAGGTTCTCGACAAAGGCGATATTGGTGCTGACGCCGCGAATGCGGAATTCGCGCAACGCGCGGTCCATACGGGCGATGGCCTCGGTCGGGGTGGGGGCCCAAGCGGTCACCTTGACCAGAAGCGAGTCATAATATCGGGTGATGACGCCGCCCGCATAGGCAGTGCCGCCATCCAGACGAATGCCCATGCCCGTGGCACTGCGATATGCGGTCAGACGCCCGTAATCGGGGATAAAATTGTTCATCGGGTCTTCGGTTGTAACGCGGCATTGCAGCGCGTGTCCCGACAGCGTCACATCGCCCTGACTTGGTGTGCCTGTTGCTTCGGACAATGTTTCGCCTTCGGCAATACGGATTTGCGCCTTTACGATGTCAATGCCGGTGACTTCCTCGGTCACGGTATGTTCGACCTGCACGCGCGGGTTCACTTCGATGAAATAGAACTGCTCGGTGTCCATATCCATCAGGAACTCAACGGTGCCTGCGTTTTGATACCCCACCGCGCGGCCAATCTTCAGGCCCAATTCGCAGATTTCGGCGCGCTGCGTTTCGCTCAGATAGGGGGCGGGGGCACGTTCAACCACTTTCTGGTTGCGGCGCTGCACAGTGCAGTCGCGTTCATACAAATGATACAGATTACCATGCGTGTCGCCCAGAAGCTGCACTTCGACATGGCGCGCGCGGATGATCATCTTTTCAAGATAGCCTTCGCCATTGCCAAAGGCGGCCTCTGCCTCGCGCCGGCCTTCGCGGACCTTCGCTTCCAACTCTTCCGGGCCGTTGACCGCGCGCATACCGCGCCCGCCACCGCCGTGGCTGGCCTTTAGCATAAGCGGATAGCCGACTTTCTCGGCCATTGCGCGGACTTCGTCCATGTCGTCACCCAGCAACTCGGTTGCCGGAATGACAGGCACACCCGCCTCAATGGCCACCCGCCGCGCACTGGCCTTGTCGCCAAGCGCGCGCATGGTTTCGGCCCTGGGGCCGATAAAGGTGATGCCATTGGCGACACAGGCTTCCACCAGATCTGGGTTTTCAGACAACAGTCCATAGCCCGGATGGATGGCATCTGCGCCAGAATTCTTGGCGACCCGAATAATCTCGTCAATCGACAGATAGGCGGCAACCGGTCCCAGCCCCTCGCCAATGCGGTAGGCTTCATCCGCTTTGAAGCGGTGCAATCCGAGTTTATCCTCTTCGGCATAGACAGCGACAGTGCGCTTGCCCAGTTCATTGGCGGCCCGCATGATGCGGATGGCGATTTCACCCCGGTTGGCGATGAGGATTTTCTTGAACGCGGCCATATGTGTCCCTTTGACAAAAAAGCGCTGGTATTGGTCAGGTTTCTAGACCGATTTCTGGGCAATCGTAAAGCTTTTGCAAGAATTCGTTAGATTTCAGGTGCAGGGCTGTGCGTCCATAGCTGCAAATGCGCCTCTTTCGGCAGGGTTAGTCCCATCTGGATCATGTTGCTGGCAAGGTCGTCGCGCAAAATCTGTGCCAGATGCGGGGCACCTTGTGGCCCTAATGCGCCAAGGGCATAGTGCCAGCCACGCCCCAGCATGGTGAAATCTGCCCCCAAGGCCAGTGCGCGCAGCACGTCCAGCCCTGATTCAACACCGCCATCGAAGATCAGCGGCATGTCCGGGCCAAGCGCTGCGCGAATGCGGGGCAGGGCGTGCAATGCGGCGGGTGCGCCGTCGAATTGCCGTCCCCCATGATTGGACACCCAGATCGCATCTGCGCCCGTATCGCGCAGGCGCAGGGCATCTTGCGGCTCCATCACGCCTTTTATCACCAACGGCCCATCCCAAAGCGCGCGCACCGCCTGCACATAGTCCCAATCCGGGGCCGCGCGCAGCAGATAGCCGGGATGCGCGGTTGAGGGGGCGTTGCCGTCAAGCTTCAAATACGCCTCCATCAGGCGCAAGCGGGGTTGACCGTGGCGCAGTGTGCCAAGCGCCCATGATGGGCATTGCGCGATTTGCCACAGCATTGACGGGGTCAGTTTGGGGGGGATCGCAAGCTGTGCGCGCAACTGCCGCTCGCGCCGCGAGGGGCCGGGCAGATCGACTGTCAGCACCAATGTGCGAAAACCCGCATCTCGGGCGCGGGTCAGTATATCGGCACGAATCTTCGGGTCTTTGGGCGGATAAAGCTGAAACCAGCCCATATCGCCTGCAATCGGCCCAATCTCTTCGGGCAGGCGTGTGGCAACGGTGCTCAGGCAATAGGGCAGGCGGGTGGTCTGCGCCATCTGGGCCAGCGCGGTCTCTGCCCCCGGCCAGATCAGTCCGGACATGCCAATCGGGGCAATGCCGACGGGCATGGCATAGTCTTGCCCCAGAAATTGCGTCTGCAAGTCGGGCGTTATCGCACCGCGCAACACGGCAGGTCGGAACAACACCGCGTCCAGCGCAGCCCGGTTGCGCGGCTTGACCGATTCCGACCCTGTGGCGCTGTCCAGATACTCCCACACAAACCACGGCACACGCCGTTTGCACGCGGCTTTCAGATCGGACAAGGCGGGGTATCGCAGATCAAGGTTCATGAGGCGCGACTATATCCGGCGCGGCGCGCTTGCCAATGGCTTCACGCAAATTCTTGTGGAACACTTGCAGAACACCGCTTCCCCTGAGGGGCTGCCCGCGCTAGAGTCGCCCTATGTCAGATTTCAACACCAATCTCCCGCTTTCTGCCCGCGCGATGGCCGCGCGGCCCGCCCCCTATCTGGACGGGCTGAACCCTGCGCAACGGCAGGCCGTCGACACGTTGGATGGCCCCGTGCTGATGCTGGCAGGGGCCGGCACAGGCAAAACGAAGGCGCTAACCGCGCGGATTGCGCATTTGCTGAACTCTGGCCGCGCCTATCCGTCCGGTATTCTGGCCGTGACCTTTACCAACAAGGCCGCGCGCGAAATGAAGCTGCGCGTCGGCGGCTATCTGGGCGAGGCGGTCGAGGGGATGCCGTGGCTGGGCACCTTCCATTCGATCAGCGCAAAGCTGTTGCGCCGCCATGCCGAACTTGTCGGTTTGAAATCGAATTTCACAATTCTGGACAGTGACGACCAGTTGCGCCTGCTCAAACAACTTCTTGTTGCGGCCAATATCGACGACAAGCGTTGGCCCGCGCGGCTGCTGGCTTCGATTATCGACCAGTGGAAAAACCGCGCGTGGCGGCCTGACCAAGTGCCGAGTTCTGAGGCTAGTGCCTTCAACAATCGCGGGACAGAATTTTACGCCGCCTATCAGGAACGGCTGAAAACCCTGAACGCCTGCGACTTTGGCGATCTGTTGCTGCATTGCGTGACGATCTTTCAGGCGCATCCTGATGTGCTGCAAAGCTATCAGCAACGTTTTCGCTATATCCTTGTGGACGAGTATCAGGACACCAATGTCGCGCAATATCTGTGGCTGCGGCTGCTGGCCGAGGGGCACAAGAATATCTGCTGCGTGGGCGATGACGATCAGTCGATCTATGGCTGGCGCGGGGCCGAAGTGGGCAATATCCTGCGGTTCGAGCGTGATTTTCCCGGCGCGGTGGTGGTGCGGCTGGAACAGAACTACCGCTCAACCCCGCATATTCTGGCGGCTGCATCCCAAGTGATTGCAGGCAATGAAGGCCGGCTGGGCAAAACCTTGTGGACCGAAGCGCGGGCGGGCGAAAAAGTGCGCCTGATCGGCCATTGGGACGGCGAGGAAGAGGCCCGCTGGATCGGCGAACAGGTCGAAGATCTTAGCCAAGGCACCCGCGGGCTAAACCCGTTCAGCCTGAACCAGATGGCCATTCTTGTGCGCGCCAGCCACCAGATGCGCGCCTTCGAGGATCGGTTTCTGACCATTGGCATGCCCTACCGTGTGATCGGCGGGCCGCGATTCTATGAACGCATGGAAATCCGCGACGCGATGGCCTATTTCCGTCTGGCGGTCAGCCCCGGCGATGATCTGGCCTTTGAGCGGATCGTCAACACCCCCAAACGGGGCTTGGGCGACAAGGCACAGCAGACCATTCAGCGCATTGCGCGCGCAAATGCTGTGCCGCTGGTGCAGGGTGCTGCGCTGGCGATTAAGGCGGGCGAGATCAAGGGCAGGGGGGCGGCGCAGTTGCGCGCGCTGATCGAGAATATTGCGCGTTGGCACAGCGCCGTCGGCACCACGGGCATCGTGGAAGCCGAAGATGATCTGGTCGAGGTCATTCGCCCTGAGGGGGATGCGCAAAATCATATCGAACTGGCCGAGAAGATTCTGGAGGAGTCGGGCTATACCGAGATGTGGCTGAACGACAAGACGCCCGAAGGGCCAGGGCGGCTGGAAAATTTGAAAGAACTGATCAAGGCGCTTGAATCCTTTGAAAACCTGCAAGGATTTCTAGAGCATATCTCGCTGATCATGGAGAATGATAGTGATGATACCGAGGCCAAGGTCAGTATCATGACGCTGCATGGCTCCAAAGGGTTGGAGTTTCCGGTCGTGTTTCTGCCCGGCTGGGAAGACGGGTTGTTTCCCTCGCAACGCTCGATGGACGAATCGGGCCTGAAAGGGTTGGAGGAGGAGCGCAGGCTGGCCTATGTCGGGATTACCCGTGCCGAGCAGTTATGCACCATAAGTTTTGCCGCCAACAGGCGCGTCTATGGGCAGTGGCAATCACAAATGCCATCGCGCTTTGTCGATGAACTGCCCGCCGCACATGTCGAAGTCTTGACCCCGCCCGGCCTCTATGGGGGTGGCATAGCACCTGTTGCCAGTACGATTGAAGAGCGCGCCCAGCGGGCCGATGTCTATAATTCGCCCGGTTGGCGGCGGCTGCAAACAGCGACAGAGCGCCCGGTCAGCCAGCCACGCGAGGCCCGCAATATGGTGATTGACGGGACATCTGCACCTGCCTTTGAGGTTGGCGCGCGGGTCTTTCACCAGAAATTCGGCTATGGCCGCGTCACATTGGTTGAAGGTGACAAGCTGTTCATCGAATTTGAAAAGTCCGGCCCGCGCCATGTTGTGGCGAAGTTCATCGTGCCTGCGGAACAGGCCGACGACGTCCCGTTCTGATCGATCTTCAGACTGTAAAACTGAGAAAGGCGACAGTCCCAGGGAGGAGGAGGGGACTGTCGCCTATTTTGCAAGGTCCTAGGGAGGAGGAAAGAACCTTAACAATGTGTTCGATCCGAAGACCGATTTATCTCAGAACGATATGGCCAGGGAGGAGGAGGGCCAGATCGTTCCTACGTGCGCCCCAAGGGAGGAGGAGTGAGGCGACGTTTCGTATCCGGTTGCAGGCATATCAGCCTTGGCCGGAAATTGTGGCGGCGACCCCAAGGGAGGAGGAGTGGTCGCCGTCTCAATCGAACCCTTCAGGGAGGAGGAGGAAGGGTCCGAAACTGTTTTAGCGTCCGTACGCTGCCTCATAGGCGAGGCGTGAAATCATGGACCGCGAGATCCCAAGATCGTCGAGTTCCCGCGTGCTCAGTTGGCTGAGCTCTGCATGGGTTCTGTTATACACGCTGCGTTGCTTGAAACGCGCGCCGATACGCTCGATCATAGAACGAAAGCCGGTATTGCCCAGCGAAACGCCTAGATTTTCAACAATGTGCGCCATGGTTACGCTACCTTTTTATCCGTGCGGGCATCTTTTCCGCTGTTGGATCATAGATAGCATCTCGCTGCGGGTGCACAATGTAGAATGCTGCAATGCGGCTATGCGCTGACAGCATGTTAACGCTAGGTAAATTCAGAAATGATTACCAAATGGTCAATTTCGCAGGCGAAGGCTCAAACCGCTTGCAGAAAATGAACATCTTGAATGTATCAAGCCAGTTTCAGAAGCTTTCCCGCAATTTCGCGGCAATCGCAGACATTTTGTCGGCGGGTAATTGCGGCGGCGCGCTAAAGGAATCAGGCCCGTCGCGCAGATAGGCCGCTGACGTGACATCATGCACATGATGCATGGGGACAACATGCGCATGGGCGTGCGGCACATGAATACCCGTATAGAACAGGGCCACGCGTTCCACATGGTACATCCGCTTCATCGTGCGAGCGATGTGCTGGGCACAGGTGGTGATTTGTGTCGCAAGTGCCTGTGGCAGATCCTCGAACCAGACATGGTGCGCTTTCGGAATGACCAGCGCATGGCCCTCGCGGATGGGATGCAGGTCCAGAAAGGCCAGAATCTCTGGATCTTCATATATCTTGTGAGCGGGCAAAGCGCCTGATGCAATCTTGCAGAAAAGACAGTCTTCCAAGGGGTTCTCCATGTGTTTGAAGAATATTTGCACAGGCTGCAGGAGCGCGCAATCGCGGCACGCGGCGCTTTGCGGGCTTGCCGTTACTGTAAAAATAGCCATGTTCCCCCCGAAAAGATATGAGGGAGCAAGCTATGACACTGACGCGTGAACAGGTTCTATCGGCGCTGGAGGCAATTGATCTGCCTGATGGCGGCACACTGACCTCTCGGGATCTTGTCCGCGCGCTTGTGGTCGAAGATGGAGCCGTTCGATTTGTCATCGAGGCAGAAAACCCCGAAGCCGCGCAAAAGCTAGCGCCCGTGCGTCAGGCCGCCGAGGCCGCCGTCTCTGCCCTCGACGGGGTCACGCGCGTGTCGGTCGCACTGACAGCACATGGCCCGGCGGCCAAACCCAAAGGTGCGCCGCCTGCGCTGAAGTTGGGGCGCCACCCGACAGAGCAGCCGGGCAAGCAATCTGTGCCGGGGGTCAAAAACATTATCGCAATCGGGTCTGGCAAGGGCGGGGTCGGGAAATCTACGGTTGCTTCTAATCTGGCGGTGGCGCTGGCGCGGCATGGGCTGCGCGTGGGGTTGCTGGATGCAGATATCTATGGCCCAAGCCAGCCGCGCATGATGGGCGTCGACCGCCGCCCCGCCTCGCCCGATGGGAAAACCATTATCCCGTTGCAGGCGCATGGGGTGACCATGATCTCGATCGGCCTGATGTTGAAAGAGGACGATGCCGTCATCTGGCGCGGTCCCATGCTGATGGGCGCGTTGCAGCAGTTGTTGACGCAGGTGGAATGGGGCAATCTGGATGTGCTGATTGTCGATATGCCGCCGGGCACAGGTGATATTCAACTGACGCTGTGTTCGAAATTCGACGTGCGCGGCGCGATTGTTGTATCGACTCCGCAAGATGTGGCGCTGCTGGATGCGCGCAAGGCGCTGCGTGCCTTCCAAACGCTAAACACGCCGGTTTTGGGGCTGATTGAAAACATGTCGACCTTCATCTGTCCGAAATGCGGCCATGAAGAACATATCTTCGGTGAAGGCGGTGTGCGCGCCGAGGCGAAGAAGCAAAAGCTTCCGTTTCTGGGCGAATTACCCCTGAGCGTCGAGGTGCGACTGGCAGGGGATGGCGGCGTGCCTGTGGCTGCGACAGACAGTCTTGTTGCCAAGGCCTATGAACGCATGGCCGCACGGTTGATCGAAGTTCTGTAGGGCGCAGGGCGTCACATGCCGCCAGTGCCATGGGATTTCATGGCACTGGCCCTCGGACAGCCCATGGAATCCTATGGCACCGAGGGTGACGTGGCGATCTGCTGCGTCGGATTCCACCAATTCAGCGATCACGAGCCGCTCCCTGCCGAATCACTGCGCTGTGATTCGCGGTGATTCAGCGTTCACAGGTCCGTTGCGCGTGATTCCGGCCAGAAAATAGTCGCGTGTTGCGGTCAAAAGCGTGGCTGAAGTGCAACAGGGCTTGTGGTTGTGCAAAAACTCCGGGATTTTATGGTCTAATTTGTCGCGATCCCCCGCGCGCCTTGGGCTTGGCCTATTTCGCTAGGTTCTGAGATTGTTCTCACCACATGTGGTAAAGTAATCTGCAAACTTGCATTATGTTGTGGCTGATATCTGCGAAAATCAGGCGCACCCAGAATTTTTATGTCATCTTTTTTCTTGATGACCATAAAGTTCCATGTCATTCCAGTGAGCAAGATAGACGGGCAGCACGGGGCACCAAGACCCCAACCGAGGCAGACAATTCATACAGGCACCCGCTTTATCTGAGAAGAAAATAGATCCGGCGCGCTCGCGAGCAGCATCCCCCTCCTTCCCCCAAAGGAGCGAGCGCCAACCGGGCACCCAGCGATGGGACAGTCGGCGGATCGAGCAGTGGCAGCAGCTCGATCCGCCGTTTTCATTTGCGTAGACCCGATCATGGGTCGGCATAAGACAAAGGACCGCCGGGCAGTGGCACGCAGGTTCAGAAGCACGTTTCACCAGAAGGTGGATGGAAAGGGCCGCGTGTCGGTTCCAGCCTCCTTCAGGCGTGTTATTGAGCAAGGTGACCCTGACTGGAAAGAAGGTCTGCGCCCCAATTTCATTATAGTTGCAGGGCTGGCCTACCAGAAGCGCCTTGACTGCTTCACCATCACAGCCATGGAAGAAATCGAGGACCGCATCGACATGATGCAGCCCGGTTCCTCCGAGCGCAGCCTGATGGAACTGACCTATCACGCCAATTCCATCGAAGCGCAGATTGACGAAGATGGACGTATTATCCTGCCCAGCTACCTGCGTGAAAAGCTGGAACTGGATGCAGATGAAAAAGCCCGCTTCATGGGCCGCAATGACCATTTCCAGATCTGGAAAGAGGCCACATTCGACGCGACCTTCACATCGCAGACCGAAACCCTGATGACGGGCAAAGGGGCGGATTATGACCCGCGCATCCTGCTGCCCAACCCGTCACGCGGCCCGCGCCTTGAGCCATGATGCCCAGCAGTTCTGACAGCCCGCATATTCCGGTTTTGCTACGCCCCATTCTTGCGCATCTGGCGCCGATCAAGGGGGTTTGGCTGGACGGAACATTGGGGGCCGGTGGATATGCGCGCGCTTTGCTGGATGCGGGCGCGGAACAGGTGATCGGGCTGGATCGTGACCCGCTGGCGCTGGAAATGGCGCAAGACTGGGCGGCAGAATACGGGGACAGGCTGCGGCTTGTTGCAGGCAATTTCGCACAGTTGGATGAACACGCGGGCGATCTGGTCGATGGGGTGGTGCTGGATCTGGGTGTATCGTCCATGCAACTGGATCAGGCCGAACGCGGGTTTTCCTTTGCCAAGGATGGCCCACTCGATATGCGCATGTCCCAAAGTGGGCCGTCCGCGCGTGATCTAGTCAATGAGGCCGACGAGGGGGTGCTGGCCGATATCCTGTATCATTTCGGCGAAGAACGTGCATCGCGCCGCATTGCCCGCACCATAGTGCGCGAACGCCAAGTCGCACCGATAGAGACGACCTTGCATTTGGCTGGCATTGTCAGCGGCTGTCTGCCGCGCCCCAAGCCGGGCCAAAGCCATCCGGCCACACGCAGCTTTCAGGCCTTGCGCATCGCGGTCAACGCAGAGTTCGACGCGCTGGTTGCGGGGCTGGAAGCGGCAGAGCGCGCGCTTAAACCGGGGGGCAAGCTGGCGGTGGTCAGCTTTCATTCCATGGAAGACCGAGTGGTCAAACGCTTTTTGACAGCCCGCGCGGGGCAGGGCGGGCGCGCCAACCGCTTTGCTCCGGAAGCCCCGGAGGAAACGCCGCGCTTTCGCCTGATCGAGCGGCGCGGCGTCAGTGCGGATGACGAGGAACTGGCGCAAAACCCGCGTGCGCGCTCGGCGCGGTTGCGCATGGCAGAACGTCTGGACGGCCCGGCGGAACCGGTGGATCGCCAAGGACTGGGGCTGCCCCGGCTGGCACTGGAAAAACCAAGGTGAGGTGAGGATGCGAAGCCTGTTGTATCTGTGCACGGCGCTTGCGGTGATTGCTCTGGCCGCTTGGGCCTATCGGGAAAACCATTTGACCCAGCAGGCCATGAACGAGCGGCGCGCGCTGGAGCGTGAGATCGCCGCGCTGAACGAGTCGCTGAGCGTCCAGCGCGCGGAATGGGCCTATCTGAACCGCCCCGACCGCCTGCGCGAGCTTGTCGATATCAATTTCTCACGGCTGCGGCTGGTGCCGATCACATCCATGCATTTTGGTGAAATAGGTCAGGTTGCCTATCCGATGCCCGTCGCCCGCACACAGGTATTCGATACGATCGAATTGTCTGGCGAGATTGAACAACTATCCGCCACCACCGAGGAGGCGCAGCCATGATCCGAACACCCCTGCGCCCGCTGGCGCGCGTTTTGCGGGCACGCGAGACCGGCGAGAACCCCGACCTGATCGAGCGCGAAAACCGTCGCTTGCGGCAGGAAGCCGCGCGCGATCAGGCCCGTGGCCGCGCCGAGACGCGGTTGTTGGCAGTTGCGCTGTTGTTCATATGCGCTTTCGTCGTCTTGGGCGCGCGGATGGGCCTGCTGGCAGCGACCGCACCGATGGAGTTGGCGCGCGGCCTTCAGGAAGATATCTCAAGTGCGCGGGCAGATATTCTGGACCGCGAGGGCCGTGTGCTGGCAACCAATCTGAGCACGCACGCGCTTTATGCTGAAACCCACCGCATGGTTGACCCGGAAGGGGCAGCACAAGAACTTGCGCGCATTTTCCCCGAGATTGATGCGCAGCGCATGGCCGCGCGCTTTACCGACCCCAACCGCCGGTTCACATGGATCAGAACACGGCTTTCGCCGGAACAGATGCAAGCCGTGCATGATATAGGCGAGCCGGGCCTGCTGTTCGCCCCGCGCGAGATGCGGCTATATCCGAACGGGCGCATGGCGGCACATGTTCTTGGGGGCGCGAGTTTCGGCCAGCAGGGCGTGCGCGCCGCCGAGGTGATTGGTGTGGCTGGGACCGAGTTGTTCTTTGACGAGCGGCTGCGCGACGCGGCCAAGACCGATCAGCCGTTGCACCTGTCGCTGGATCTGACAGTGCAGGCGACAGTCACCGAAGTGCTGGAGGGCGGCAAGCAGATGCTGAACGCGCGCGGTGCGACTGCCGTGCTGATGGATGTTTTCACAGGCGAGGTGATCAGCCTTGTCTCGTTGCCCGATTTCGACCCGAACAACCGCCCCCCCCCACCAACCGAAGGAGAACCGGCGGACAGCCCGTTGTTCAACCGTGCAGTGCAGGGGTATTACGAGTTGGGCTCGGTCATGAAGGCTTTTGCCGTGGCGCAGGGGCTGGATGAAGGCACCGTGACGCCCGAGACCATTATCGACACACGCGGTCCATTGACATGGGGGCGCTTTCGTATCCGTGATTTCCGCAACTATGGCCCAGAGCTTTCGGTCAAGGAAGTTATGGTTAAATCCTCAAACATTGGTACTGCGCGGATCATGCAGCCGATCGGGGCCGAACGTCAGCAAGAATTTCTGCGCAAGTTCGGGCTTCTGGACACGATGCCGCTGGAAGTGGCCGAAGCCGCGCGCGCCCGGCCCCTTTTGCCTGACCGCTGGTCCGATCTGTCGGTCATGACCGTTTCCTACGGGCACGGCATGTCAACCAGCCCGCTGGCATTGGCCGCAGGCTATGCCGCGTTGGTCAATGGCGGGCGCAAGGTAACGCCAACGCTGGTCAAGCAAGACCGCGTGCAAGCAGGCCCACAGATCATATCAGAGCGCACATCACAGCAAAAGCGCCTGATGCTGCATCAGGTCGTGCAGGAAGGCACTGCCTCTTTTGCGCGGATTGCAGGCTATCCGGTGGGGGGCAAGACTGGATCGGCAGACAAGCCCAACCCGCGCGGGGGCGGCTACAAGAAGGATGCGGTTTTCGCAACTTTTGCCAGCGTCTTTCCTGCGCATGAGCCGCGTTATGTGCTTGTCGTGACGCTGGATGAACCGACTGACACAACCGGGCCAGAGCCACGCCGCACGGCGGGTTGGACAGCGGTGCCTGTCTCTGCCGAGATCACGCGCCGCGTGGCCCCGTTGCTGGGCCTGCGCCCCGTTTCGCTGGATGAGGCAAATGCCACATTCGCCTTGGGGCAATAGTCACAGGGCCATTGAACACGAGGTCCAAACTGGGGTAACAGACGCCACCCGGTGTCATTGGCAAGGAGAGCCAGCGCGTGACTGATCTGCCCCCCCGTCCGCTCTCGGCTCTGGGCCTCAGCCCTAGTCGGGGCGGCAACGCTGTCGTCACCGGTCTGGCCATTGACAGCCGCCAGGTCCGCGAAGGTGCCTTGTTTGCAGCGCTGCCCGGCAGTCGTGTGCATGGCGCAGAGTTTATCACCTATGCCCTGCGCATGGGCGCTTGTGCAATTCTGACCGACAGGGCGGGTGCAGAAATCGCCCATGATGTGCTTGACGGGTCCGATGTTGCCTTGGTTCTGGCCGAAGACCCGCGCGCCGCCCTTGCCGGTGCCGCAGCCCTGTGGTTCGGATCGCAACCTGATACGATGGTCGCTGTCACCGGAACCAATGGCAAAACATCCGTCGCCAGTTTTACCCGCCAGCTTTGGACTCATCTGGGCCACGAGGCGGCGAATATCGGCACGACCGGTGTCGAGGGCGCATTCAGCGCACCTCTTGCCCATACCACACCAGACCCGATCACCTTGCATCGCCTGCTGGCGGAGATGGCACAATCGGGCGTGACCCATGCTGCAATGGAGGCCTCGTCGCACGGGCTGGACCAACGCAGACTTGATGGCGTGCATTTGCGGGCGGCCGCATTCACGAATTTGACCCAAGACCATCTGGATTATCACGCCACCATGTCGGCCTATATGGCCGCCAAGGCGCAGTTGTTCGGGCGCGTGCTGCCCGATGATGGAATCGCTGTCATTAATATGGACAGCCCTTATGGACCAGAGTTTCTTGCAATTGCCGAGGCAGGCGGGCAGGGCACCCTGACCATTGGCCATAATGAAGACGCCGATATCCGCATTCTGGGGCAACGCTATGATGTCGCAGGACAAATCGTGCGGTTTTCCTATGACGGGCGGGTCTATCAGGAAAGCCTGCCATTGATCGGCGGGTTTCAGGCCGAGAATGTGCTTGCCGCTGTCGGGCTGGTGCTGGCCTGCGGGGCCGAGATGCGCGAAGTTGCCATGCGGTTGTCGCGGCTGGAAGGGGTGCGCGGGCGCATGCAACTTGCAGGCACGCGCGCAAATGGGGCAGCGGTATTTGTCGATTTCGCCCATACGCCCGGCGCGCTGGAAGTGGCGCTGCAAGCCCTGCGCCCGCATGTCATGGGCCGCTTGATTGTTGTGTTTGGTGCAGGGGGCGACCGCGACCGCACCAAGCGCCCGCTGATGGGCAAGGCAGCGGCCGAAAATGCCGACATCGTCTATGTGACCGACGACAACCCCCGCTCGGAAGACCCGGCGGTCATTCGCAACGAGATTATGCTGGCCTGCCCCGAAGCAAACGAGGTCGGCGACCGGGCCGAGGCAATCTTGCGTGCGGTGGATGCGCTGGCACCGGGGGATGCGCTTTTGATTGCCGGAAAGGGCCATGAGACAGGGCAGATCGTGGGCGATGCCGTCTATCCGTTTGATGATGTCGAACAGGCGTCGGTTGCGATTGCTGCGCTAGAGGCACGCACATGAGCTTGTGGCGCGCGCAGGACGCGGCAGCGGCGACAGGTGGTCTGGCAACAAGCAACTGGCAGGCCAGCGGCATTTCCATTGACACACGCAGCCTGCAACCGGGTGATCTGTTCATCGCGCTGACCGCCACGCGCGATGGTCATGACTTCGTGGCCCAAGCGCTTGCGAAAGGGGCCGCTGCGGCGCTGGTGACGCACCGGCCTGATGGTGTGCCCGAAGATGCACCGCTGCTGATCGTGCCTGATGTAATGGCGGCACTGACCGCATTGGGTGCCGCAGGGCGTGCGCGCGCGAAAGCACGAGTGATCGCGGTCACGGGATCGGCTGGCAAAACCTCGACCAAGGAAATGCTGCGCGAAATGTTGTCTGATTTCGGCCAGACCCACGCGGCCGAGGCCAGTTTCAACAACCATTGGGGGGTGCCAGTGACGCTGGCGCGGCTGGACCCAGAGGCAGATTTCGCTGTGATCGAGATTGGCATGAACCACCCCGGCGAGATTGAACCGCTCGCACGCCTGACCCGCCCGCACATCGCCATGATCACCACAATCGCCGCTGCACATCTCGAAGCGTTCGAGAGTATCGAGGGGATTGCCTATGAAAAGGCAAGTATCTTCAAAGGATTGTTGTCGGGCGGCCATGCGGTTTACCCTTGTGATCTGCCAACCAGCCCAATCCTTGAAACCGAAGCAAAGGCCGCGCAGGCGCAACTTCTGCCCTTTGGGGCGCAGTCTGACTGCGTGCAGATGCTTGATATGATGCAGACCGACACAGCCCTCGTGATGCGCGCGCAATTGGGCCAGATGCGTCTGGCCATCCGGCTGACCAATGCGGGCGCACATTTCGGGATGAATGCGCTGGGCTGTCTGGGTGTGGCGCAGGCACTTGGCCTTGATCTGGTACGCGCGACCATGGCGCTGGGGCGCTGGCAGCCGCCCTCCGGGCGCGGTTTGCGCGAAGAAGTGATGCTCGATGCGGTCGAAGAGTTACAGTTCACCCTGATTGATGATGCGTTCAACGCCAACCCGGCTTCGGTCGAGGCAGCGCTGCAACTGCTGGCCGACCTGACCCCGGCACGCGGGCAATCCGGGCGAGTGGGGCGCCGGGTGGCGATTCTGGGCGATATGCTGGAACTTGGGCCGCAAGAAACCGCGCTGCATGAAGCCATCGCTTGCCTGCGCGCAATGAACAGCATTGATCTGGTGCATTGTGTGGGGCCGCGCATGGGCGCGCTTCATGCAAAGCTTCCCTTGCGCAAGCGCGGGCGGCATGTCGCGAAGGCAGATGACCTGGCCGTGATCGCGCATCTATTGGTGGCTCCGGGGGATATTGTTCTGGTCAAAGGGTCCAAATCCAGCTTTGTGTCGCGGGTGGTGGACGGGCTGCGCCATCTCGATGTGACGATGCGCACTGCAAGAGGAAAGTAACGTATGTTTTTCTGGTTAACCGAGTTTGCCGATACTGTTCCGGGCTTCAACCTGTTCCGGTACATCACCTTTCGGGCGGGTGCTGCATTTCTGACCGCTCTGGTGTTCGGCTTCATCTTTGGCAGGCCTCTGATCAACATGCTGCGCCGCCGCCAGACCAATGGCCAGCCGATCCGCGAGGACGGTCCCGAAAGCCATCTTCTGACCAAAACGGGCACACCCACCATGGGCGGTCTGCTGATCCTGTCGGCGCTGACGCTCTCTACCCTGCTCTGGGCGCGGCTGGACAATGGCTATGTCTGGATCGTGCTTTTGGTCACTGTCGGCTTTGGTTTGATCGGGTTCGCCGATGATCTGGCCAAGGTCTCGAAAGGCAATGTGAAGGGTGTTCCGGGAAGAGTGCGGCTGGCGATGGGGGCTGTGATCGGGGTCGCAGCGGGTGTCGCGGCGCTGTATCTGCACCCAAGTGAATTGCAGGGGCAACTTGCCGTGCCGGTCTTCAAGGAAGTTCTGGTCAATATGGGCTGGTTCTTCGTGCCTTTTGCAGCGTTCGTCATCCTTGGCGCGGCCAATGCGGTCAACCTGACCGATGGTCTGGATGGTTTGGCCATTATGCCGGTGATGATCGCGGCAGGCACTTTGGGCGTGATCGCCTATGCTGTGGGGCGGGTCGATTTCACGTCCTATCTGGATGTGCATTATGTACCGGGCGTGGGCGAGTTGCTGATCTTTGTCGCGGCGCTCTGTGGCGGGGGCTTGGGGTTTTTGTGGTATAATGCCCCACCTGCGGCTGTGTTTATGGGCGATACCGGATCGCTCGCGCTGGGTGGCGCACTGGGCGCAATTGCCGTCGTCATCAAGCATGAGATCGTTTTGGCTATTGTTGGCGGTATTTTCGTGGTCGAGACATTGTCGGTCATCATTCAGGTGCTTTACTTCAAACGCACCGGCAAACGGGTCTTTCTGATGGCCCCGATCCACCACCATTTCGAGAAAAAGGGCTGGGCAGAGCCGCAGATCGTGATCCGGTTCTGGATCATCGCACTGGTCTTGGCGCTCATCGGGCTGGCCACACTGAAAATCCGCTAAGCGCATTTTCTTGCTGAAAATACTCAAAAAAAGGGGCGCAGCGCGCCCCTTTTTCTGTCTTATTTCAATCCGGCGCAGAATTTCTGTATCCGTGAACACGCTTCGCGCAAGGCCTCATCCGAGGTCGCATAGCTGACGCGGAAACAGGGCGAGGTGCCAAAGGCCGCACCAAACACCACGGCCACACCGGTTTCTTCCAGCAGCGCCGTTGCAAAAGCCTCATCATCGGCGATCTTCGCGCCCCCTTCCGAGGTTTTCCCAATACAGCCCTTGATCGTCGGATAGACGTAGAACGCCCCCTCGGGTACAGGGCATTCCAGCCCTTCAGCCGCATTCAGCATCTCGACCACCAAATCGCGGCGGCGCTGAAAGGTCTTGTTGTTTTCGGCGATATAGTCTTGTGGTCCGGTCAGCGCCTCGACCGCCGCCCATTGGCTGATAGAGCAGGGATTAGAGGTCGATTGCGATTGGATCTTTCCCATCGCCTTGATGATCTCGACCGGGCCTGCGGCATAGCCTATGCGCCAGCCGGTCATAGCATAGGCCTTGGACACGCCATTCACGGTCAATGTCCGCTCATACAAGGCAGGTTCAACCTGTGCAGGCGTGCAGAAGGTGAAATCATCATAAACCAGATGCTCGTACATATCATCCGACATGACCCAGACATTGGGGTGACGCATCAGCACGTCGGTCAGCGCTTTCAACTCGTCCCATGTATAGCCCGCGCCCGTGGGGTTGGACGGTGAGTTGAAGATCAGCCATTTGGTGCGCGGCGTGATCGCCGCTTCCAAGGCTTCGGGCGTCAGCTTATAGGCCGTCTCGGCAGTGGCTTCGGCAATCACCGGCTCGCCACCTGCAAGCAGCACCATATCGGGATAGCTGACCCAATAGGGGGCAGGGATCACCACTTCGTCACCCGCATTCAGCGTGGCCATGAGCGCGTTATACAGCACTTGCTTGCCACCAGTGCCGATTGTGACCTGCGCAGGCGTATACTCCAGACCGTTATCGCGCTTGAACTTGGCGCAGATGGCCTTTTTCAATTCTGGAATACCGTCGACTGCGGTATATTTCGTTTTTCCAGCATCAATCGCCGCTTTTGCGGCGTCCTTGATGTTCTGCGGTGTGTCAAAATCAGGCTCACCAGCGCCGAGTCCGATCACATCGCGGCCTTCGGCTTTCAGTTCGGCTGCCTTGGTTGTGACAGCGATGGTCGGCGAGGGTTTCACGCGGGATAGTGTGTCAGACAGGAAGGCCATGAGGGAAACTCCAGTTTGTAACTCGGGCGTGCATTTCATATGGTGCGTAGTGCACCCATTCAAGCATAATAAAATCGGGAAGGATGCGATATGACAGATACAACCCAGACTCCGGAAGGTGCAGAGACGGCAGATTGGTATTCTGGCGATCATGCGACCTTTGGGGATCGTCTGACGGCCGCGCGCGATGCGCAGGGGCTTAGTCAGGCACAACTTGCCCGCCGCCTTGGGGTGAAGCTGAAAACCGTGCAAGGCTGGGAAAACGATTCGTCAGAGCCGCGCGCGAACAAGTTGCAAATGGTGGCGGGGTTGCTGAATGTCTCGATCCGCTGGTTGCTGACCGGCGAGGGCGATGGTGTGCCGGAACCCGCATCAAGTGCAGAGCTGGCCGAAGGGGCGCAAGAATTGCTTAAGGACGTGCAGCAAATGCGCACGCAAATGACCCAACTGGCCACCCGCATGGGCAAAGCTGAAAAACAACTGCGACTGATTTTAAAAGAGGCATTCTAAGCATGAACATCTCTCCCGCTGAGGCGCGCCTGAAGAAACTGCGCATGCGCTCTTGGCGCCGCGGCATGAAGGAAATGGACCTGATTCTTGGCCCCTATGCCGATGCGCATATCGCGGGGCTCAGTGCAGCAGATCTTGACAGCTATGAGCAACTTCTTGATGAGAACGATCAGGATTTGTATCTGTGGGTTACAGGTGCCAAGGATTGCCCAGAGCGCTTGTCGCTGATGCTTGATCAGATCGCGCGCGCAAGCGGGGTAGGCCGCTAGCCCCCCCGTCGCTTTGGCATGGCTGGCCTCAATGCCCCAAAATCTGGCTGAGAAACAGCTTTGTACGCTCTGATTTGGGGTTGTTGAAGAACTCGCGCGGCTCGTTCTGTTCCACGATCTGGCCCTGATCCATAAAGATCACGCGGTTTGCAACGGCCTGCGCAAAGCCCATTTCATGCGTCACGCACAGCATGGTCATGCCCTCTTCGGCCAGAGCGATCATGGTATCGAGAACTTCCTTAATCATCTCGGGGTCCAGCGCCGAGGTCGGTTCGTCAAACAGCATGATGCGCGGCTTCATGCACAAGGACCGTGCAATCGCCACGCGCTGTTGCTGCCCGCCGGACAGCTGGCCGGGAAANTTTAATGCCTGTTCCGGGATTTTCACCTTTTCCAGAAAATGCATCGCCGTTTCTTCGGCTTCGCGCTTGGGCACTTTGCGCACCCAGATCGGCGCGAGGGTGCAGTTTTCCAGAATGGTCAGATGCGGGAACAGGTTGAAATGCTGAAACACCATCCCGACCTCTGAGCGCACCTTGTCGATGTTCTTCAGATCACCCGTCAATTCGGTGCCGTCGACAATGATCTGCCCTGACTGATGTTCTTCCAGACGGTTGATACAGCGGATCAGCGTCGATTTCCCCGAACCCGAGGGGCCGCAAACCACGATCCGTTCGCCGCGATTGACGGTCATGTTGATGTCGCGCAGCACATGGAACGAGCCATACCATTTGTTCATGCCGGTGATCTGAATCGCAACCTCGTCGGTCACTTTCATCGCGCTGGTATCAATCTTGCGGTCTATGCCGGGGTCAAGCTGTATCTCGGTCATGACAGTCTCCTTACTTGTGATCGGTTTTCAGCTTGCGCTCCAGATACATGGAATAGCGCGACATGCCAAAACAGAAGATGAAAAACAGCGCGGCGATGAAAATGAACAATTCCCAATAGATGCCATTCCAGTTGGTATCTGCGCGGATCGCATTGGACAGCCCGATCGGGTCCAGCAGGCCAATAAAGACGACAAGCGTTGTGTCCTTGAACAACCCGATAAAGGTGTTCACGATGCCGGGGATCGAGATTTTCAGCGCTTGCGGCATGATGATAAGGCGTTGCGCTTTCCAGTAATTCAGCCCCAACGCATCGGCGGCTTCATACTGACCCTTGGGCAGGGCGGCCAGCCCGCCGCGGATCACCTCGGCCATATAGGCCGATGCGAAGAGTGTGACCATGATGATCACGCGCAGAATCAGGTCAAACGTGGTGCCAGGGGGCAGGAAGTAGTTGAGCAGCAAGGACGCTGTGAACAAAAGCGTAATCAGGGGCACGCCGCGAATAAACTCGATCACGATCACGCAGACAGATTTAATGAACACCATGTCCGATTGCCGCCCCAAGGCAAGCACAATCCCGATGGGCAGCGACAGTGAAATCCCTGAAATCCCGATGATAAGCGAGATCAGAAATCCGCCAAACCTGTCGGAACGCACAAATTCCAGCCCGAATGGCATAACGGAACTCAGCGCCTGATCGAAGGGACCGGCTGCGAAAAGCCACCAGAACACAGGCGCTAGGATGGCGGCGAACACTGCGACCAAGGTGCTGACGCGGGCAAGGATGACATAGGCCAGATAGCCCGCAACAAACCCAAGGGCCGCCGAAACCGGCAGCCAAACAGACCCGCCCCACAGCAGATGATAGGCCAGAAACGGATAAATCGCGCTGAAGATCATCATCTTGCGCGGCAGCGCGGGGAACAAGACAGGCGCAAGTGCTGCAAACAGCAGCGCCAAGGTCAGGACCGGGCGCCAGTAATGTTGCGGCGGGTAGAAACCGAATAAAAGCTGGTGCCAGCGATCCGTAATCACGGAAAAGCACGCCCCGCTGGTCCCCTCCAGAATTGCACGACATTCCGCCAAAGACCCGGCAGACCAGACAGAATTCAGCAGCCACGGCCCGATTGCCGCCAGCGCGTACCAGATGATGGCCAGCGCCGCGAGCGTCAGGGCCGTGTTCAACGCCCCTGAGAACAGGTTTTCGCGCAGCCATTTGACCGCCCCCGCCTCTCTCAACGGGGGTTCAGCGGGGGGCAGCATTTCGTTGCGCACATAGGCGACGGTTTGGGCATGGGTATCGCTCATCTCACCGTTCCTTCAGCTTGACGCGGGAATTATAGACATTCATCAGCCCCGAAATGGTCAGACTGATCGCCAGATAGACGGCCATGAGCAGCAACATCCCTTCCAACTCGCGCCCGGTCTGGTTGATGGTGATACCGCCTAGCGTCGAGCGCAGGTCCATATAGCCCACCGCAAGCCCCAACGAGGTATTCTTGGTCAGGTTCAGATATTGCGAGATCAGTGGTGGAATGATGACCCGCAACGCCTGCGGCAGGATGACCAGACGCATTGTTTTGCCCGGTTGCAGGCCAAGCGCAAAGGCCGCTTCGGTTTGGCCCTTGGATATGGCCAGAATGCCGCCGCGCACAATCTCGGCGATGAAGGCACCGGTATAAATTCCAAGCCCCAGCCACATCGCCAGCAAGGAGTTGCGCAGATGCGTGCCGCCGACGAANTTGAAGCCGCGCAACTCCGGGTATTCCAGATGCGCCCCNAGCGCGAGAAATATCAGGATCACTGGCGCGAACAGAACCAGCAGGGATTTCCACCATGTCTTGGGCCGTACACCCGTTGCGTTTTGCACGCGCGTGGCATGGTCGATCAGGAATTTATTGGCGAAGATCCCGGCCACCAGAACCGCCAGCACCAGCACCCAGTTCAGCGATGGAGACACAGGGCCAAGTGGCAACACGCCAAGTTCGGTCGTGAACAGGATCGCGGGCACGTAGACGCCGCGATTTGTAATGGCGATGGCATCGAAAATCATGCTTGAGGCCGGATCATCGCCCCGAAAGGCAGAAGGTGCGGGCATGCTTTCGGCCATGACTGCGCCAAAAATCAAAATCCAGATCAGGGTAGGGATATTGCGAAACACTTCGACATAGACAGTGACAAGCCGCGACACGATCCAGTTCTTTGACAGGCGCAGCACACCCGCCAGAACACCAAGGATCGTCGCCAGCGCGCAGCCCATCACCGCTAGAATGATTGTGTTCAGAAACCCCACCAGTGCCGCACGGCCATGCGTCATCTGGCTGTTATACTCGATGGGGCGCTGGTTGATGTCATATCCTGCCGATTGCGACAGGAAATTAAAGCTGAATGTACGGCCAAGCAGGCGCAGATTATTGATGACATTGTCGATCAACCATGCCGCCCCCAGCATCAGCAAGAACAAGGCGAAAATCTGAATTGTGATCGAACGATAGCGCTGGTCATAGAGCAGCATGCTAGGATGAAAGGCACGCTTGGGTGGTGCCGATTCCGCTGCGCGCGGATCAGTTGTGCTGGACATGAAACACCCCACTCATCGGCTCGGATGGAACCGTGCCTGATGCAGCTGCTATAATGTGACGTTGTAAAATGCGCACCCCGATGACGGGGTGCGCCTGTAATCAGATCAACGGAATGGTGGTGCGTAAAGCAGACCGCCCTGTGTCCATTGAGCATTCAGTCCACGGGCCAGACCAATCGGGGTCTGGTCGCCNATGGTGCTGGAGAACAACTCGCCATAGTTGCCAACAGCGGCAATGGCGCGCGCGGCCCAGTCATTGTCCAGCCCCAGCATTTCGCCAAAGCCACCCTCAACACCCAGCAGGCGGTTGATTTCGGGGTTGTTACCGCCCGCCTTCAGCTCTTCCATATTGGCAGAGGTGACGCCGAGTTCTTCAGCCGCGATCAGTGCGAACAATGTCCACTGAACAATATCGGCCCATTGGTCGTCGCCATGGCGCACGACCGGACCCAGAGGTTCTTTCGAAATGACCTCAGGCAGGATCGCGTGATCGCCGGGTTCAGCGAAGGCCGCGCGGCTGGACGCAAGTGCAGATACGTCTGTAGTATAGACGTCGCAGGCACCGGCCAGATACTGCTGCTGCGCTTCTGCTGCGGTATCAACAGGTACGGGCTCGTAGCTCATGTTGTTGACACGGAAGTAGTCCGCAAGGTTCAATTCTGTCGTGGTACCGGTTTCGATGCAGACTGTCGCACCGTCCAGTTCCAGCGCAGAGCTGACGCCCAATTCACGCGTGACCATGAAGCCCTGACCATCGTAATAGTTTGTCCCGACGAATGTCAGGTTCAGGTCCACGTCGCGCACGAACGTCCAAGTGGTGTTGCGCGCGAGCACGTCAACTTCACCAGAAGCCAGCGCCGAAAAGCGGGTCTGGCTCGTCAGTGGCACGAAGGTTACTGCGTTCGGGTCATTGAGGACCGCAGCCCCCAGCGCGCGGCAAAAGCCAACGTCGAAGCCTTGCCAGACGCCACTTGAATCAGGTGCGCCAAAGCCGGCCTGACCAGTGTTGGACCCGCAGATAAGTTCGCCACGATCTTGAATTGTTTCCAATGTGGTTTGTGCGTGCACCATGCCAGCGCCAAACGTCGCGGCGGTTAGCGCGCCGACGAATACGGTTTTCTTCATTTCGACCTCTCTGTTGTCGCCGCCTTGGCGGCGGTCTGCCCCGGATTTCCGGGAGTTCACGGCAAGCATTTTTTCGGTGCGTTGCACAGCTAATGATTTGTCCCGATTCCGCCAAGCAGGTCAAGTCAAGAATTGTCATTGCTCCGTAAAATAAGGCGTTCGCCGCAATGTTGTGCGAATACAAGTCCTTTGACCTGCGTGCTGCGTAATTGCAGTGAATAACACTTTTTTGCGTGCGCGTAGTGCCTGTTGAACCGATCAATTAACGGCCACTGGATGAGCGCTGCGAAGGTCTGCCCCAGCCTCTGCCATGTCACTTACGAAGAATGGGTTCAATTTGGGCAGGTGCCAATCGACCCTGACGGGAGTCCTTGCGGCCGACTTGCGGTGGTGGCAGGCGATCTGATGGCCATTGGACGCGCTTACCCGCGCCACTGTGAAACAGATCGACGTGACCCGCGCTGTAAAGGGCGCAGTTGCGGCAGGGCTGTTGGTGGCGCGGATCGAGGTTGACCAGCGCACTGGCAAGATCGTGATCTTTTCCGAAGGCGCAGACTCGAGCGCACCGAATCCATGGGATGAGGTCATCCGTTGAAAGCGTCCAAGTTCCCCAAAGCGAAATCATACCGCGACCGGCACGGGCGGACGCGCTGGCGTTTCCGCTTCAATGGCTTTGCGCGCGATCTGGGCACTGATTACGGCACTGATGAATTCAAGCGCCGCTATGCTGAGGCAGAGACCGAGTGCATGGGGCGGCGTAGGGCAGGGGCTGGCGCGAATCGAACGATCCCCGGTTCCCTGTCTGACCTTGTGGCCAGCTATTACAAGTCACCCGAATGGCGCGGCCTAGCCGATCTGACGCAGCGCATCTATCGCGGGCCTATAGAGGCCCTGCGCTCCAAGCATGGCAGCAAGCCCGTGGCCGCGCTGGAGCGCAAGCACGTCATGGCCATTTTGGCCGAGAAAGCAGACACCCCATCAGCGGCTAACAATCTTCGCAAGCGGATTTTGCAGCTTCTGGACCATGCGATTGCACTTGACTGGATAAAGACCAACCCGACCAGAATGGTGAAGCCGTACCGGATCGAGGGCGGCGGTTTTCATGCTTGGGATGAAGGCGAAATTAAACGCTTCTTTGATATTCATGAGGCTGGCATCTTTGCGCACCGGGCCGTGACGCTGATGCTTTACACCAGCGCGGCGCGCGTGGATGCTGTCAAGCTTTGCCCTTGGAACATAAAGGGCGGACGGATCGAATACCGGCGGCAGAAAACCATGCGCTGCAATGGGGTAATGATGAGCATACCAATACACCCTGATCTTGCCGAGGTTCTGGCCGATCTGCCAGACGACCGCCCCATTCTTGCGACGACATACGAGCAAGGGCGTTCCCCTGANGGTCTGGGAAACGCAATGCGCGAGTGGTGCGACAAGGCGGGGCTGAAAATCTGTTCTTCCCATGGATTACGCAAAGCCTGCGCGCGGCATTTGGTCGATGCCGAGGCAACTGCGCACGAAATCATGGCAGTGACCGGCCTTAAGACATTNGCCGAAGTTCAGCGCTACACCGAATCTGCGACACGCGAAGGACTGGCAGATTCCGCTTTAGGCAAGCTGATTGCGCGCCCAAACCGGGAACAAATCGTGGTGAATCTACCCCAAAGGTTCACCGCAATAACGACCCAAGCTATTGAAAAAAATGAACAATAAAATGGGGTTTGGTAGGCCCGGAGGGACTCGAACCCCCAACCAAAGCGTTATGAGCGCTCTGCTCTAACCAATTGAGCTACAGGCCCGGCGGTGGTTAGCTAAGCGGATTGCAAGACAGGGTCAAGCAGGCAGTTTGCCCGATCACGTCTGCCTGTGGTTGCCCTGACCTGAGCAATCGGCTATCGCGCGGGTCAAAGGGCATCGGCTGCAAGGGGCTGCGATCATGCAAGATGGCAAAGACGGGTTGAGTTATGCGCAGGCTGGCGTCGATATCGACGCAGGCAATGCGCTTGTGGAGGCGATCAAACCTGCCGCCAAGGCGACCATGCGTCCGGGGGTGATGGCGGGGCTGGGCGGCTTTGGCGCCTTGTTCGACCTCAAGGGGGCAGGGTATCACGACCCCATTCTTGTTGCCGCGACCGATGGCGTCGGCACCAAGCTGCGGATCGCGATTGATACCGACACTCTCGACACGATCGGAATTGATCTGGTGGCGATGTGCGTCAATGATCTGGTCTGTCAGGGCGCTGAGCCGCTGTTCTTCCTCGACTATTTTGCAACCGGCAAGCTGGATGTGGCAGCGGCCACGCGCATCATCTCTGGCATTGCCGAAGGGTGCCGCCTGTCGGGTTGCGCGTTGATCGGCGGGGAAACCGCCGAGATGCCGGGCATGTACGAGGCCAAGGATTTCGACCTTGCCGGTTTTTCTGTCGGCGCGATGGAGCGGGGGGCCGAGTTGCCCGCCGGTGTCCAGCCCGGCGATGTGCTGCTTGGACTGGCCTCTGATGGGGTGCATTCCAATGGCTATAGCCTTGTGCGCAAAGTGGTCGAGCGGGCAGGGCTGGGTTGGGACGCGCCTGCACCATTCGCTGATGCAATCCTTGGCGCAGCGTTGCTTGCCCCTACGCGCTTGTATGTCAAACCTGCGCTGGCCGCGATCCGTGCCGGTGGGGTCCATGCGCTGGCCCATATCACGGGCGGCGGGCTAACTGACAATCTGCCACGTGTCTTGCCCGAAGGGCTGGGCGCGGATATTGACCTTAAGGCGTGGCGTCTGCCGCCGGTCTTTCGCTGGCTGGCCAGCGAAGGTGGGCTGGATCAGGCCGAATTGCTGAAAACCTTTAATGCGGGCATCGGTATGGTGCTGGTCGTCGCCCCTGACCGCGCCGAGGCATTGACTGCCGTGCTGCGTGCGGCGGGTGAACAAGTATACCCCTTGGGTCATGTCAGCGAAGGTGCCGGTATGCGCTATTCGGGCACATTGGCATGACGCAGCGTGTCGCGATCCTGATTTCAGGATCGGGGTCAAATATGGTGGCGCTGGCGCAGTCCATGCAGGGTGACCACCCCGCGCGCCCCTGCCTTGTATTGTCGAATGATCCGCAGGCAGGCGGGCTTGCCAAAGCGCAGGCCATGGGCATCCCGACGGCTGCGGTCGATCATCGCGCTTTCAAGGGGGATCGGGCGGGTTTCGAGGCCGAGTTGCTAAAGCCATTGCTGGATGCGCAGCCGGACCTGATTGCTTTGGCAGGGTTCATGCGGGTTTTGAGTGCTGATTTCGTGCGCCGGTTTGAAGGACGTATGCTGAACATTCACCCCTCGCTTTTGCCGAAATATAAGGGTCTGAACACCTATGCCCGCGCGATTNAGGCCGGCGATGCTGAGGCCGGGTGTACAGTGCATGAAGTGACCGCCGAACTAGATGATGGCCCAATTCTGGGGCAGGCGCGCGTGCCGGTGGTGAGCGGTGACACGCCTGCGACACTGGCTGCGCGCATTCTGCCAATGGAACACCAGCTCTACCCGCTGGTGTTGCGCCGTGTGGCCTCTGGGCAGCGCGGGTTCACAACGCTGCCCTGAAGGCGCGTATCTCACGCTCGATCCGCAAGAGTTGCGCGCGGGCCATGCTCTCGTCCAGACGCAACATCAATATCTCACTCTGGCTTGCCCGCCTTGCCCGCCGCGCCGCACCCTCTGACTGGGGATCGTCAGATCGTACCGACGAGAAGCGCTGCAACTGCGCAATCTCGCGCCTGATTTCCTCGATGCGTGCGCGTTGGCGATACGCGCTCAGACCCAGATCATGCCCCAGCAGGAAACCGGCTTCGTCCGCGCTGGGGCACACATTGCGATAGGGGCGGCCTGCCTCGCCTTCGCGCAGGCCAGTTTGCGGTGTGCAATAAGAGCGCAGCCCTGTCGCATAACCCTGTTCCCATGCCGCGCGATCCGGGATGATGTCGACTTTGGCGCAGGCGCTCACATGGCGGCCAAATTGTGTATCGGCGACGCGCCCGTCTGCACCATCACGTTCCCCAATCGCCGCCCAGTCGCCCACCTGACACTCTTCGCGCGAGATGGAGGCGCACCCCGACAGCAAGGCCAGTCCAAGTACCGCAAACGCCAGCAGCCGCATCATCCTGCGTCACCTGTCGGTATGGGATCGAGTGTCCAGCAAGTGCTTTGGCACAGCGCGCCATCCTCTGGTCGCAACATAATAGACGGGAACGCGTCGTGATGCGGCGCATCCGGCCAGCACTGGCTTTCCAATGCCACGCCGAAGAAGGGCCGGGTCGGGTGCCGTCTGCCATCATAGACCTGCAAGCCGGGTTCGCTCGTGGCCATTTCCAGCGCTGGGGCATGTGGCATTTCGGGCAGATCAAGCCACGCCACAGGGCGCATGGGCTGGCGCGTCTGCGACAGGCAGAAGCAATCGTCATAGCCCGGCAATGCGCCAAGCGGTTGACCGTTGCGCAAATCCAGAGGGCCTGCGACAGGGGCAGGGCCTGCGACGGGGTACAGTTCTGGCCCGACAGGCAGAACATGATCCGCCGCAACCCGCAGCCGATGCCCCGCAAGCGTTTCGCCCCCGCCAAGGTTCCAGAACGCATGGGGGGCCAGATTGGCAAGCGTGGGCCGGTCGGTTCGGGTTATGAGGTCCAGCGCAAGGCTGTGACCTGCAACACGGTAGCGCGCCTCAAACCGACGCATACCGGGAAAGCCGCCTTCGCAATGGGCCAGATCCAGCGCAAGGGTCACATGGTCCTCGCCCAGCTCTGCGATCTGCCACAGACGCTGATGTACGCCCTCTGCGCCGCTGTGCAACAACTGCTGCCCCTCATTGGGATCAAACCGCCACAGCTGGTCGCCGATCATCGCCTCTGCACCGCGCAACCTGCCAGCGACCGGGCCGACAATCGCGCCGCAATACATATTGGCCCCGCCATAACCCTCGGCGTTGTCGAACCCCACAACGACCGAAGGGCGCAGGCCCGCAAGCCGCACCGCTTGCAGAATGGCCCCCAAGGTCAGCACACTGACCTCTAACACGTCTGAGCGCAGCGTGATGCGCTGAACGGGCTGCCTGCTGGCGCTGTGTCCGAAATCGGCAATCTGATCGCTGAGCATGTGCGCTACCCGTCTCCCTGAGCCATCCGCGCGGCATAGAGCGCGACCGCCGCTGCGTTCGACACATTGAGCGAGCCGAAATCCCCTGTCGCGGGTATCCGCACGATCAGATCACAGGTGTCGCGCGTCTTGTCGCGTAGGCCCGGCCCTTCGGCACCGAAAACAACCGCAATCGGGCCGGGGGGGAACTGGGCCAAGCCATCGGCCAGTAACACCTCGCCCGTGCCATCCAGCCCCAGAACCACATAGCCCAAGGATTTCAGCACCTCCATTTCCTCGGCCAGATTGCGCACGCGCAAATAAGGCTGACGCTCCAGCGCGCCGCTGGCGGTTTTGGCCAAAGCGCCGGTTTCAGGCGCGGCATGGCGTTGGGTGGCAATAACGGCCTGCGCGCCGAACACTTCGGCCGAACGCAGGATCGCGCCGACATTATGCGGGTCGCTCACACGGTCCAGCATGACCACCAGCCCGCGTGCCCCTTCCGGGGCGCAGCAGTCACTGACACTGCCCCAATCCAGCGGGCGCACCTCCAGTGCGGCCCCCTGATGCACAGCGGCGGCATCAAGCGGGGCTGCGAATTTGCGCGGGTCGCTGATCTCCGGCTCCATGCCAGAGGCTGCGACCGCCTCTGCCAGCTTGTCGGCGGCATTGCGCGTCAGGATCAGGCGCAGTTTGGCCCGCTTTGGGTTTTTCAGCGCGTCTTCCACAGCATGCAGGCCAAACAGCCAGAGCGTGGCGGCACTGCTGGCGCGCTTGGCGCGCTCCTTGTCGATCACCCAATCGGGTTTCTTCATGTCACTTGCTTTCATCATCTTGCAGGGCGCGGGTATCCGCGCGGTGTCGCGTTCAGCATGCGCAGGCAGGGCGCGGGGTGCAAGAGGGGAATCGGGGTGAGGCAAGAAGTTCGGGCAGGGGCGCTTTTGTGCCCTTGACGCCTGCGGGCCGCTTCGATAATTGAGCGGCATTGAGGGCGACGGGCTGCAAGGTGCGGCAGCGGACTGTAACTCCGCCGGGGAGACCCACGCCAGGTTCGATTCCTGGGTCGCCCACCACTTTCCTTTAGATTTGAATGTGCTGGGGCCTCTCGGGTGGCGTGATTTGCGCGTTTCCCCTGCCTCTCTGTCGGCGCGCCTTATCGCGCAAGCAGCTTTCGCGGTCAGTTGAAATTAAGGGGCGCGGAATCGAGGGCGTCAGCCCGCCGCGCATCGCCGGGCCGTCCCCCGGCACGGCGATTTGGCTGGCCTTCGCACGCGGCTTTGATCTTTCGCGGATATGGCTGGCATAAAGCGCTATCGCTTTGCGCATGGATCGCCGCACCACGGCCCGACGCTGCGCGGCTCACTCTTACCGGGATAGGGTCATCCAAAGGGTTGTGTCGTCGGAAGTAAGATTACGCGCTGAAACCTCGTTCGATAATACTCCAAGGTTTAAGCGCATCCCATGCCTTCAATTACTCACGCGTTTGGATATAATTTAGTTCGTTTTCGATGTCTTCAATCATCATGATTTGCCGTTTGGATAGAAATCTAACATCCCTTATTCGATCTAAGGCTCTGATTTCTTCAATCTTCCAGTCTTCTACGTCGTCAATCAATTTCTGGAACAAAGTCTCTTTCTCGCCTTGCAACTTACTTCCCAGATCGTTGCATTCTGTTATTGCTTCCAATCTTGCAATTGAAACAGAAGTCACAGTTTCGGGTTTGCCCAAACTATCGTGGCGTCGATGCAGTTCTCTGACGCGTGTTTTGAGCTGAACAACGTGAATATTTAGCGCATGGATAGCTTCATCAAACGCTGCGATCGTCGCTGCATGGGCGCGCCGCTGCTCAGACGCATCGATCATTGACTGGTTTTCAAGCGAAAACTTGTGACTGTCTTGCGCGATCTTGCGCGCAGCCAGAATTGACCAAAATGCAAGCGCTGCCGCTAATACCGCAGCTAACGCTTGTATGAGTTCCAGAGCATTGTTTGTTAAAAACTCACCCATCCATCTTCAGCGCCGAAATAAACGCCTGCTGCGGAATCTCGACCTTCCCGAACTGGCGCATCTTCTTCTTCCCGGCTTTTTGCTTGTCCAGCAGCTTCTTCTTGCGCGAGACGTCGCCGCCATAGCATTTCGCCGTCACGTCCTTGCGCAAAGCCGCCAAGGTTTCGCGTGCGATGACTTTGCCGCCGATGGCCGCCTGAATCGGGATTTTGAACATGTGCCGCGGGATCAGCTCTTTGAGTTTTTCACACATCACCCGGCCCCGCCCTTCGGCGCGGTCGCGGTGCACCATCATCGACAGCGCGTCCACAGGCTCGTCATTCACAAGCACCTGCATCTTGACCAGATTGTCCTGCCGGTAGCCGGTGATTTCATAATCGAAGGACGCATAGCCCTTGGTGATGGATTTCAGACGGTCGTAGAAATCGAACACCACCTCATTCAGCGGCAGGTCATAGACCACCATCGCGCGGCTGCCTGCATAGGTCAGTTCCTGCTGAATGCCGCGCCGGTCCTGACAGAGTTTCAGTACATCGCCCAGGTAATCATCCGGCACAAGGATGGTAGCCTTGATGCGCGGTTCCTGCACATGGTCGACATGGGTCAGGTCGGGCAGATCGGCGGGGTTGTGCAATTCCGTCACCGAGCCGTCGCGCATATGGATATGATACACAACCGACGGGGCGGTGGTGATCAGGTCGATGCCATATTCACGCTCCAACCGGTCGCGGATGACTTCCAGATGCAACAGCCCCAAAAAGCCGCAGCGGAACCCGAAACCAAGGGCGGCCGAGCTTTCCATCTCATAGGTGAAGGACGCGTCATTCAGGGCCAGTTTCTCGATGGCGTTGCGCATGTCGTCAAATTCGGCGCTGTCCACCGGGAACAGGCCACAGAACACCACCGGCACCGAAGGTTTGAACCCCGGCAGCGGGGTTTCGCAGCCCTTCTTCTCATGCGTGATCGTATCGCCCACGCGCGTGTCGCGCACCTGTTTGATGGACGCGGTGAATACGCCAATCTCGCCCGGACCAAGTTCGGCCACATCCACCATCGCCGGTTTCAGCACCGACAGCTTGTCGACCCCGTATTTCGCGCCGGTCTGCATCATCTTGATGTTGTCACCCTTGCGGATGACCCCGTCCATAACGCGGATCAGCACGACAACGCCCAGATAGGCGTCATACCAACTGTCGACCAGCATCGCTTTCAGGGGCGCGTTACGCTCGCCCACAGGCGGGGGCAGGCGGTGGACAATGGCTTCCAGCACCTCTGGAATGCCAAGGCCGGATTTGGCAGAGATCAGCACAGCGTCAGACGCATCCAGCCCGATCACATCCTCGATCTGTTGGCGCACCTGTTCCGGCTCGGCTGCGGGCAGGTCAATCTTGTTGAGGACCGGCACGATTTCGTGATTGGCATCGAGTGCGGTGTAGACATTGGCCAAGGTCTGCGCCTCAACCCCTTGGGAGGCGTCGACCACCAGAAGCGAGCCTTCGACCGCCCGCATCGAGCGCGAGACTTCATAGGCGAAATCCACATGGCCCGGCGTGTCGATCAGGTTCAGCACATAGGCCTGTCCGTTATTCGCAACATAGTCGATGCGCACGGTATTGGCCTTGATGGTGATCCCACGCTCGCGCTCAATATCCATCGCGTCGAGCATCTGCTCTTTCATATCGCGGTCGGACACTGTGCCGGTTGATTGGATCAACCGGTCAGCAAGGGTGGATTTACCGTGGTCGATATGCGCCACGATCGAGAAATTGCGGATGTTTGCGAGCTCTGTCATGCTGCTCGTATGTAGCGGAAACTCCGGCTGGTCAATATGTCTTGCGCTTGCGGGTCAGTTCGGCGCATGCCTGCGCGAATACCGGTTGTTCGACGGGCTGTACCAGCCATCGAGCGAGCCTGCGGGGGGCGCATGGATTGTCACCTCCAACGGGTGACATTGTGCGCTGTCCGACGAATGCTCGGCCCCGCAATCGCCCCCCGGACAGGCGGATAACACACCCAGCAGGTCAATCTCGGCGAAGAATTCGATATAGTCGCCCTTACGTGCAGGGCTGGCCTTCATGAAATACTGGCCGGTATCATGGGTAAAACCTGTGCACATGAAGACATTGAGCACATCATGCACCAAGGCTTCGGCCTCATGCAGGGGTTTGTTCAGTTCTTCGGCCAAAGCGCGGGTCAGGTTGGAATGGCAGGTGTGGTGGTAATCCTGTCCGCTCAGCAAATGGTGGGTGTAGGGGTCACAGCGCGTGCCGATCACATCATGCACGCGGCCGCCATGCTCATCCACGCCATACCAGTCAAGGGTGTCGTCAAGCACGGTGGCCATGGGGCGCAGATAGGGCAGGCAGGACCACAGCCTGTTGCCGGTGCGAATATGGCTGCCATGCAGGGCGCGGGTTTTGCCCGAATAGAAATGTTCCTCATGATTGCGCGCCTCGAACAGATTGAGGTCGCCGACTTGCGGCCCCTCTGGGCAAGCGATGCGAAAGAAACTGCCTGCGGTGACATAGAAACAGCGCGCATCGCGCGGCGGAATGACAACGCGCCCTGTCTCTGTCGCGCCAAGACGCGCGGCGCGGTATTGCTCCATCGGGGGGCGGCGCAGGGTGTCACTCGGGTAGCAGATCACGGGCGAAACCGCGCGACGCGCCGCGGCATCCTTCGGGGGTTTGGACATCAGCTCTCTCCGGCAAGGCAGTGTTTAGGCTCGCGCCCTTTGGGCAGGGCCAATTCCGCACCGCAAGCAACACAGGTGAACAGCACGCGCCCATCAGCCAGTTTGCGTGCATCCTGCCGCCAGCGGCAATCACGGCGTTTCCATGGCTGCGCGACGAGGATCAGCGCGAAAACGATCAAAAGGCCAAGTACCAGGATCATATCATAGTAGTGGGGTGTGAGGGGCGCGAGGTCAAGGTATTGTCACCATCCCCGCCGCGCGCAGCTCGGAATGATCGGGATACCACATCGGCACTTGGGGCAGTGTCGCCAATTGCAAGACAAACTGCTCGTCAATCGACTGTGCGCGGTAAATTGCCAGATCGCGCTGCATTTCAACTTCAGGGTCGATCATACCGAAATGGTGCTCTCGCAGCAGTGCATAGCCGTGCAGCCCGATGCGCCCCTCTGGTGCGATAGAGCGTGCGGTGCCGCCCGCGAAGATTAGCGCACAGGCCGACGCGCAATGCCCGTCAACATGCGTCGAAATCTCATGCGCGCGCAGCACTGTGACCACGCCTCGCGCTTCAGCAATGTAGCCACCTGCACTGTCCAGAATCATATGTTTGATCTGCGGATGTGCAGCAACCAGCCCGCGCAAAGCTTCGGTCAGGCCAAAATCCACCCGACCACTGAAGACGAAGGCCTGTTCATCGGCGCTGAGGGACAGTTCAAACTTCGGAGGCGGAGGAATGCGGTACGGCTTTGGCAACGCCTCGGTTCGCGCCATTCCAACCCCTACGAGTGCTAGCCCCGTAATGGCAAGCGCCAGCAGGACACGCAGAGCATAGATATCGACAGGCCGTTCACGCATGTCCCTAACATGCATCAAAAGGGGTGCTTTTCCAGTCACGATTTGTCGCATGACAAGTGTCGGCTTGTGGCAATTGGCTAAATGCCTGCTCACAACTGTGTCGCGCGCCTAAACCTCTGACAGTTAACCGGGGGCGTGGCGCTTTGAGAAAAGGCATCAACACCGCATTCAAGGCAGATGAACCGGACGACGCTTGTCTTGCGCCTGCCCGGTGCGCGTTTCCAACGACAGCCAGCGCGCCTCGTAACAATATAGGGCTTCGAAGGTTTGCGCCGTGGCGAGAGCAGGTTTCCCAATGACCGTAACAGTATTATGGCGACCAACGTCAAAGCGCCGAGGTGCATCTGGTGCAAGTCCAGAAAATCAGCCCAGTTAACCGCGAAAAATGAGGTGTATGTGTCGTTTTGGGACTGTGCAGCAGGCGCAGGGTCCACACGAACAAAACGCGGATTGAAATCGGTGTAATCTGACATGCCCCATACCTGCTTGGCACCCTGACAAAATCAGGGCGCCAATGGGGCAAGCTGGGGTCAGAGCACCCGTTCGACCATCTTTTTCTTGATTTCGGCGATGGCCTTGGCAGGGTTCAGACCCTTTGGACAGGTCTTGGTGCAGTTCATGATTGTGTGACAACGATACAGCTTGAACGGGTCATGCAGATCGTCCAGCCGCTCTCCTGTTGCCTCGTCGCGGGAATCGATGATCCAGCGATAGGCGTGCAGCAGCGCTGCGGGGCCGAGGTAGCGATCCCCATTCCACCAGTAGCTGGGGCAGGCGGTTGAGCAGCAGGCGCACATCACGCATTCATACAGCCCGTCAAGTTTCTCGCGGTCCTCGATCGACTGGCGCCATTCCTTGGCGGGCGTGTTCGATTCTGTTTCAAGCCACGGCTTGATGCTGGCGTGCTGCGCGTAGAAATGCGTCAGGTCTGGCACCAGATCCTTGACCACGGGCATATGGGGCAGGGGATAAATTTTCACATCGCCCTTGACCTCATCCATGCCGAATATGCAGGCCAGCTTGTTGCCGCCGTCGATATTCATGGCGCATGACCCGCAAATCCCCTCGCGGCAAGAGCGGCGGAAGGTCAGCGTCGGATCAATCTCGCTTTTGATCTTGATCAGCGCGTCCAGAACCATCGGGCCGCACGTGTCCATGTCGACAAAATATGTATCAACGCGGGGGTTCTCCCCGTCATCCGGGCTCCAGCGGTAGATCTGGAACTTGCGCAGGTTCTTGGCCCCTTCGGGCTTCGGCCAGGTCTTGCCTGTACGCATCTGGCTGTTCTTGGGCAGGGTCAGTTGGACCATGAGTGCCTCCTTAAAGCAGGAACGGGGCGAGCCCGTCTGTGGCTAGACATCTAATCGTTTCGGGTCGCGTGGCGATTTCGACCACCAGCGCATTGGTCTGGGGGCTGACGTTGGGTTGCCCCGCCGCCAGCGCAAGCCGCGTCAATTCGCTTGCACTGGCGTTGTTGATGACGCAGTCACTTGCCGCTTCCAACGGCACGCCGGGGAAGTTTTCCACAAGGGCAGGGCGCACGGCACTGCGTGCCGCGTCGCGGGCCAACTGGTCTTGCACATCTGCGCAAGAGGCCAGCGTCAGCAGCGCCCCGATTGCGGCAAACCGGATCAATAGACGCGCGCCTTTGGGGCGATTTTCTTCATATCGATCCCGCCATCTGCCTCGGCTGTCAGCGGGGTTGTGACAACGGGCCTGAAATCTAGCCGCACCTCTGCACCTGACGCCCAGGCCAATGAGTGCTTGCGCCAGTTTACGTCATCGCGGTCTGGATAATCCTCATGCGCATGCGCGCCGCGGCTTTCCTTGCGCGCCTCTGCACTGACCACAGTTGTCAGCGCGCAGGGCATCAGGTTGTCCAACTCCAAGGTTTCCATCAGGTCGGTGTTCCAGATCAGCGACCGGTCCGTGACCTTAACATCCGCCATCTTACCCGCGACAGCCTTCATCTTGGCGCAGCCTTCGGCCAAAGTCTTGTCTGTGCGGAACACGGCCGCATCATCTTGCATTGTCTTTTGCATTTCAAGGCGCAGCTCGGCAGTCGGGATTGCACCATCAAGGTTGCGGAAATGCTCAAACCGCTCCAGCGCCTTGTCCACGCTCGCTTTGTTCAGTGTTGGATTGGCCGCTTTCGGGTCAACCACTTGCCCCGCACGAATGGCGGCTGCACGCCCAAACACCACAAGGTCGATCAGGCTGTTGGACCCAAGCCGGTTGGCCCCATGCACCGAGGCACAGGCCGCCTCGCCGACAGCCATCAGGCCGGGTGCAATACGGTCGGGGTTCTTGCTATCCGCATTCAGCACCTCGCCCCAATAGTTGGTCGGAATGCCGCCCATATTGTAATGCACGGTTGGCAGAACCGGGATCGGTTCCTTGTTCACGTCAACGCCCGCAAACACCCGCGCCGATTCCGAGATGCCCGGCAGTCGCAGATGCAGCGTTTCAGGCGGCAAGTGGTTCAGGTGCAGGTGGATATGGTCCTTGTTCGGCCCCACACCGCGCCCTTCGCGGATTTCCATTGTCATGCAACGCGACACCACGTCGCGGCTGGCCAGATCCTTATAGGTGGGCGCGTAGCGTTCCATGAAACGCTCGCCCTCGGAGTTGGTCAGATAGCCGCCTTCGCCGCGCGCCCCTTCGGTAATCAGGCAACCTGCGCCATAAATGCCAGTGGGGTGGAATTGCACGAATTCCATATCCTGCAAGGGCAGGCCTGCGCGTGCTGCCATACCATTGCCATCGCCGGTGCAGGTATGCGCCGATGTCGCGCTGAAATAGGCGCGGCCATAGCCGCCCGTTGCCAGCACCACCATCTTGGCGCTAAACAAATGCAGCGTGCCGTCATCCAGTTTCCATGCCAGCACACCCTGACACACACCATCTTCCGACATGATCAGATCCGTGGCGAAATACTCGATGTAGAACTCGGCCTTTTGCTTTACCGACTGGCCATAAAGCGTGTGCAACATCGCGTGCCCGGTGCGGTCGGCAGCGGCACATGTGCGTTGCACGGGCGGGCCTTCGCCATATTCAGTGGTGTGACCGCCAAAGGGGCGTTGGTAAATCTTGCCCTCTTCGGTGCGCGAGAAGGGCACGCCGTAATGTTCCAGCTCATACACCGCCTTGGGCGCTTCGCGGGCCAGATACTCCATCGCGTCCGTGTCGCCCAGCCAGTCAGAGCCTTTGACCGTATCGTACATATGCCACTGCCAGCTGTCCGGTCCCATATTCCCAAGGCTGGCAGCAATGCCCCCCTGTGCCGCCACAGTGTGCGAACGGGTCGGGAAAACTTTGGTTACACATGCGGTCTTCAGCCCTTGCTCGGCCATGCCGAGGGTCGCGCGCAAGCCAGCACCACCCGCGCCGACAACGACAACGTCATAAGTATGTTCTTCAATCTTGTATGCAGACATTTCTTTTCCTCAAGCGCTGAACAGCACAGTTGCAACCGAGAGAACACCCGCCACACCGAGCGCCCATGACAGCAGCGTATTCGCCAAAAGGGCGGCTGTGCGCGACGCCTTGTTGGGGACGTAGTCTTCGATCACCGTTTGCAAACCCTGTTGCAGGTGCGAAAATGCCGCAATGATAAACAATATTGCTACAAGTGCATGCCACAGGTTGGAATAGGTGGCGACAAACGCCTCATGCCCGCCGCCCAAGGCGCGACCAAACGGAAAGATGAACAGCAGCGTCAGCGGAATAAGGGCAACCGAAGTTACACGCTGTGACCACCAGTGGTGCGAACCTTCGCCTGCTGCGCCAGATCCGTGCACGCGGGCGTAATCAGTCTTGTATCCCATGGGTTCTGCCTCCTCAGACGATGATAATGGTCAAAAGCGTCAGCACAGCGGTGCCTGCGAACACCACATAGCTGGATTTCTCGACACTCTCGATATCCATCATCCTGCCTGTGTCCCAGATCAGGTGACGCATGGAGTTGAGCATATGATACCACAACGCGGCCAGTGACCCGATCAGGATCAGATGCCCCAGAATGGATGTCAGCAGCCCGTCCACAAACTCGAAATACGCAGCGCTGAACGCACCCGCCGCAAACCACCACACAATCAGGATTGCGGCCAGCGTCATTCCGACGCCCGTGATGCGGTTCAGGATCGAAGTGATCCCCGCCAAGGGCAGGCGGTAAATCTGCAGATGCGGGGATAACGGGCGATTGCCCCGGTTCACGTCGGCCATGCAAGGCTCCCTTTGCTCTGACAAGGCTGCGGAATGGCAGCCAAACTCTATCTGTGTTTCACATACTGGTTTTCACGCAAATGTCACGCGCTCAGGTGGGAAACACCCGGATGTTTGCGCAGGTCGGTAACAAATTCGAGTCATTTTTGCAATTTGTGATCACACGTTTGAATTAAGTGATCACAAAATTCCGAGTTACCGGCGCGGGCCCGAAATCCTTGCGCCTTGGATCATCGACGGCGGAATCGGTCAAGGCAGGTTTGACCTGAACCTGCTTGCCCGCCCGCCTAGATCGGCATCAAGACCCAGTAATCCAGATCCAGCAACACATCGGGGTGATACTTGCCGTCATCTGTTTTCAGCACATCGCACGTGCCCTTGCTTGCCACCAGCCGCAAGCGCAGCGCGCCCACCCCCGGCGCACGGGTCTCTGCGCGGTCGAGCACTTCAGACCAGGCCCGGATCGTATCGCCAGAGAAACATGGGTTGGCATGGCTGCCTGCGTTGATCGCCGCGATCATATGGGCATTGGCCAACCCATTGAACGACAAGGCCCGCGCCATCGAGATCACATGCCCTCCGTAGATCAGGCGCTTACCATCCGCGCGCTGGGTGCCATCGAAATGCACTTTCGATGTATTCTGCCACAGCCGCGTGGCCAGCATATGCTCGGCCTCTTCCACTGTCACGCCATCGACATGGTCGATCCGCTCGCCAATGGCATAATCGCCCCAGCGATGCGGCTCGCCTGACAGCACGAAATCATGATCTGAGAAACTAAGGCCTTGGGGCACCACCAGCGTGTCAGGCGCCACCACAGGTGCCAGATCGGGCACAACCGTTTCGGGCGCCGCTGCATCAGGATTACGCTTGCGCACCATCACCCAGCGCACATAGTCCAGAACCAGTGTGCCGCGTTGGTTCTCACCGCGGGTGCGCACCCAGACAACCCCGGATTTGCCATTGGAATTTTGCTTCAACCCGATCACTTCCGAGTGGCTGCGCAAACTGTCGCCCGGATAGACCGGCGTATGAAAACGCCCCTCGGCATAGCCCAGATTGGCCACTGCATTCAGACTGATATCAGGCACGGTCTTGCCAAAGACGATATGAAACCCGATCAGATCATCCACCGGGCTTTGTGGCAACCCGCACGCGCGCGCAAATTCATCCGAGGAATAAAGCGCCGTGCGCGCCGGATAGAGCGCATGATACAGCGCGCGCTCCCCCCCCGAAACTGTGCGCGGCACAGCATGCACGATCTGTTGCCCGATATGGTAATCCTCGAAAAAACGCCCCGCTGTCGTCTTGCTCATGTCCAGCCTCATTTTCTTGCCAAAAATACTCGCGGGGGAACCAGCCCCCGCTTTGGGGCTGGTGGGGGCGGCAGCCCCCTGACTCTATAGGCTT
>SL_8KL_010_SEDDRAFT_10000064_pt1 | contig 77449 bp, 81 predicted proteins | sample SodLakKL_010_SED_4_FD_11160 | JGI IMG/M metagenome (IMG submission 11160)
ACGCCAACTTTGCTTATACTTTTTACTTCTCTTTGTTCGGCCAGGTTTTTAGCTTCCTCTTCACTTAAAGTCGCCGAGAAACCATTGAAGGAGGAGAAGGTGTGGCGTATATTGTCTTGGTTTAGGGTCCCCATGGCCTGGGTTCTGGCCTGTGTGGATGTTCCGTCCTCGAGGCGGACGATGACCCTAACTTCTTCTTGACCTTCATCAAATCTCTGGACTATTTGTTCGTCTATCTGTTCGTTTACTGCGGCCTCCGCGAGGGCAGTTCCTGAAAGGAGAACTGTAAAAGTGAGAATGGCTACGAAGAGGGTTGTTTTGTTCTTGACATCCATGGCTCTCACTCTGGTTAAAATCTTGGTATAATTTAATGGATACCCCTTTATATAGTTTTGATTGGGTCGGACAATCACTACATATAGGTGTATATTTGGTTTTGTTTGAAAATTAGACGGCTCTAAAGCCTCTCTAAGTGTCTTTCACAGGTGTTTCATTTAAAATGGCATCTAGAGGGGATAATTTTAAAAAGGAGTGTACACAAAGGGTATACTGTGGAGGTGAAAAAACATGGCCGATACCCGTTATTTTGAGATGAAAAAAGGCGGTAAGAAGCATGTTTTCAAAGGCAAGACGCCAAGACAAGCCGCACTTAAGGCAGCAACTAGGTTTGGTAAGAAGGGTAAAGCAGGTAAGGAAATCAAGTTAAGGGAGCGTGGAAGAAGGAACCAGGATGGCACATACTCACTGCATGTATACCACGTTGGTTACAAAGAGAAGCCTGCACCTTCCGACGCACCGGACTGGTTAGGTAACAAGGTTAAGGAACCTCTAGTCAAGAAACAAGGCGTCGAGAGAGTCGACAAGATTCCAAAGTAAAACTCCCGGGATTTTAAGATCCCATTCCCCTTCTTTTATTTTCGTTCGCTCAGCATCAGCCATAAGTTTGATAAGTTCTGTATCCCCATATAAACTGGGTGTTTGGATGGTTACATTAAAATGGTTTGGTCAGGCCTGTTTTGAGATAAAAAATGGAAATACCGTTGTCACGGATCCGCATGATGGTGAGTCCGTTGGCCTCGGTGCTCCGGATACAGAGGGTGATTTCGTAACTATCTCCCACGACCACTACGATCATTCTAGCGGCAGGGACATGGTTTCGAAGCCCGGGGCAAGGATCATCGATGGACCCGAGGGCGGCGAAGTACCTGATATTAAGCTGAAGAGATTCGAGAGCTACCACGATAGGGCAGGTGGTGATGCCAGAGGAGAGAATACCATATTCACCTTTGAAGTCGATGGTTTCAGAATATGCCATCTCGGTGATCTGGGTCATATGCTGGGACCGGCCGATATAGACGAGATTGGACCCGTGGACATACTTCTAATTCCTGTCGGTGGTAAGTTTACCATAGATGGAACCGAGGCCGCAAAGCTGACGAATAGAATGGATCCAAGGGTCGTTGTGCCGATGCATTACGATGTGGAGGGTTTGAAAGTTCCTATATCAGGTCCCGGTGATTTTGTCAGAGCTCTCAAGGGAGAGTACGAGATAGAGGAAAGAAAAACATTGGATACCGATAGCCTTCCTGAAAAGAGAACCGTTTACGTTTTGGACTGTTTGGCCTGATCCAAGAAGCTTTATTAGCCACCGTGAGAATCTATACCCATGTCACTGGAAAGTTCGGAAAAAATGGCAGGCGTATCACTTGTATCAGGTTTGATAATAGGTCAACTTGTAGCTATAGGGCTTTCCTTTTTTACGGCCACGGATCTAACTGTGGCTATCACAAACGGTGCAGGTGGTGGTATACTGATAGGCTTGATCCCGGCATACCTTCTAAATGAAGGACATATAACTGATACAAAGATGTTGGTACCTTTTTCATTTGGCTGGGGTACCTTTGTGGGTATCTTGGTGGGGCTGCTCGTTGCTTGGAGCAGATCTCTACCGTATCTCGGAGGATTTTCTTACGGGGCTTCTGGTGGAATGATAACCGGAGCTGCCGTCGGTCTTATTCTTTGGAACATGGTTGAAAAATAGTGGCGTCCTCGGAGGGATTTGAACCCTCGACTCCCAGCTTAGGAGGTTCACCTTCCTTATGGAATCTGGTGCTCTGTCCAGACTGAGCTACGAGGACGCATGTAACGGTATCTATCTTAGGATGAAGTTACTTAAAGTTTACCTGGTGTGTCCGTTAGCTGTTTGAGTTCCTTGAACTTTTTGTGAGCTACATAGTACATCTGGCTTTCTCTTCCCCCGAGTATACCCTTTTTTCTCCTTGTGATCTCCGATGCCCTCTCTAACATGTGTCTGTCCACATCCCCAGCTTCCACCTGCCTTTTCGCTGCCCTGTGAGAATGGCTTAGGTTGACAAGTTCGTCGTTGTTTGAAACTTTGTCGGTGGAGTTTTTCCACAGTTCTTCAAAATCCTCCTTCAGTCTATCGAGCTGGCTGAGAAACTCAACGAGCCTCGCAAGAATAAAGACAGAAATGGTCGATCCTGTGGCAATACCTACAATACCACCAAACTTGATGAACTCTCCTGTTATCGACATCCTACCTTGTACTATTACGTTCGAACGGGTTAAATAAGTTGCCTGATCCCAACGGAGAACCGTTAAATATTAAATATTTGGGCTTCTCTTTAAACATGGTACAATGAGCACAGATAGGGATAAGATCAAGAGTGTTCTCAGCAACCTTTCGGGGTTTCCGAGTGGCTACGAAGATTTCAGAGACATAACCGAGGATATGTTAGAGGACGGTGTTGACACAGAAAGACTTCTTGATTTCATGGATAACTACTTTCTATCCAAAGAGATGGAGTTACAGTACCTTAAACTCGAGAACAGAAAATACAGAGACCGTGTTGATAACATGGAGGAAAAGTTAGGTGAGATGGAGGACTACTTTCCCGGTGACATGAGCAAGGACGATGTAAAGGATGCTTTAAAGAAGGCAGGTTGTAACCACAGCCGTTATATAAAGAAAAGAAACAGCTCCAGAGAAATTAGGTACTGTTCTGAATGCGGTAAGGAAGTAAGTGACGAGATTTAACAGTATTAACTTAGCTGACCGTGCCACAGCCCGTCCTTGAGACTTCTACCAGTTTCCGACTCCCATTCTTCAACAGGCACCGAGTGATCTTTTCTTATCCTACTTCCGACTCCCAGACCGTTGTAGGCACAGAATGGAACCATACCTTCCTCAGTGGTGTAATGTATTGCACAGTTCTGTAGTCTGTCCATATCAAGGTTCCACACGTCCTGGAACCACATACTTCCTATATACAGTGTCTTCCGGTGGAACTCTCCCAGTGAACTGTAGTCTCCGTTTGCCATTGCCTTCGAAAGTATCTTTTTGATTGAAAGATCTCCGGGCCTTTTGTCCTTGTCTATGAAGTCCGATATACCGGTTGCCAGGGATGTCATTACCCTCGTTTTCTTCATCGGACCGCCCTTTTTCGACAGTCCTTCGAGGAACTCCATCAGACCCTCTACGTCCACAAACCTGGTTATAGGAACTATCTTATCATCTTCGATGAAAACGTATGTAGCTCCACCGCAGCTTGGATTGGTTGTGAACTCCACCTGTTTTTCGCCACGAACACTTTCCACCAGCTTTGAGATGGGGTAAACAAACGGCACAGGATACCAGTCATCGCTGTTGAGCTCTCCTTCTAACTGCTCGTCTATCGCTTCCATCATAGTTGAGTAGTCGACCCTGCTACTTTTTCTGTAGTCATCATCTACCTCTGATATTCTGCCGGTGAATGCAAGTGGCTGGAAGTTCACTCCTCTTACAATATCTATATTTTTCTGAGCAAACCTTATTATCTCACCAAGTTCGTGGATGTTGTCCTGTGATACTACAGGAACCAGAACCACGTTTTTGACCCCGGCTTCCCTTAGGTTATCTATTGCCTTCTTGTTTGTTTCTATCCAGGGGTTGGTTTCCTTGGTCACACCGTCAAAGCTCATGTATATTGTATTTACAGGACTTTCGGAAAGTTTTTTGCAGAACTCCAGGGACTCTCCCATGTCTATACCATTTGTGTTCAGCTGAACGTGTACAAATCCCTTCTCGTCTGCCATCTCGATTATCTCAATTATATCGTCCCTTACCGTTGGCTCTCCACCGGTTATCTGTATGGCCTTGGAACCCACGGGTTCGATGTTCCTGGCCTGGTCCATTAGCTTACCTATCTCATCAAGGGAAGGTTCGTATACATACCCTGATGCACCTGCGTTCATGAAGCAGTATGAGCAACGGAGGTTGCATCTGTTTGTTACAGTTAAGTTCGTTAGAACAGGCTGGGTCTTGTGCTTATCGTAGAGCGATAGGTTAACTATGTTAGAATCATCCACTCCATCAGCATCTTTTTTGTATTTTGTCCATTTTCTGTAGTCATGTGGATTGCTGAAAATTATGTCCCGAAAAGAACCGTGCTCATCACATTCCTTCTTGATCCAGACCTTCCCTTCTTCCTCGGTTATCTGAGCATCTACCTTAACGATATTACCTTCCTTCATGCAGTCCGGGCAAACAGATTCGGTCCTTTCGAGTATCTCCATCGTATCACAGCTTTTATTAATTTTTAAAACTTTTAAAAGTTTCCCCCAACTGGATTACCGAAGAAATTTATAAAACTTATCTTCTTTTCCACACTGTTTTGCCGTCTTCGTCCTCGAGCTCTATACCAGAGTTCATCAGTATTTCCCTTACCTCGTCTGCGCGTTCGTAATCTCCTTCTTCTCTGAGATCGTCCCTTATATCAATCAGAAGCTCTATGGCCTCCTCCGGTATCTTGCCGCCTTCTTCTTCTAGCTCCAACTTGAGGCCAAGGACACCTCCGAGCTCCTGTATCTTTTCCTTTGCTTCATCCAGGACCTCCTTTCTGTTGTCCAGGTTCTTGTTGACCCTTTTGGCGAACTTCATTATTTCGTTGAGAGCTCCAGGTGTGTCCAGATCGTCGTCCATTGCTTTCTCGAACCTCTTTTCAACCTCTTTTATATCCTTATCCAGGTCTTCCTTTTCGCCGCCTTCTGCGTTCTCTATGTTCCAGAGTGTGTTGTAGAGCTTCTCTAGGTTGCCCTCTGCAGTTCTGAGAGCCTCTTCGTTAAAATCTACCTGCTTCCTGTAGTGGCTGCTTGCAAAGAACATACGAAGAACCTCGAAGTCATACCTTTCCAGCAGATCCTCGACTGTGTAGAAGTTACCCTTGCTCTTGGACATCTTTTCACCATCTACAGTTATGTGTTCGCTGTGTAGCCAGTAGTTCACGGGCTCCTGGTCCATGCATCCCATTGCTATGTTCTGTGCCCTTTCGTTTGGGTGGTGTGGGAAGAGGTGATCTACGCCTCCCGTGTGTATATCAAACCTCTCTCCCAGGTATTTTGTTCCCATTACACTGCACTCCAGATGCCAACCTGGGTAACCCTTTCCCCACGGAGAGGGCCACTTCATCAGATGGTTGGGTTCTGCACTTATCCACAGTGCAAAGTCAAGCGGAGACCTCTTCTCCTCTGTTTCTTCTTCCGTCACACGGCCTCCAGCTCCTGCCTTTAGTTGTTCTATATCCATGCTTCCTATTCCTGGGTAACCGTGTTCCCCGTGGAACTTCATCACATCAAAGTATACGTTACCGTTTTTTTCGTACCCGTAACCGTTTTTGATTATATCTTTTACAGCCTCTATCATTTCGACCATATGTCCGGTGGCCCGCGGGTTTACGTTATGTCTTTTCATGTTAAGCCTTTTCATCTCCAAGTACCACTTCTGTATATGTTCCGTTACCAGCTCCATCGGTTCCAGACCCCTTCTACCTGCTTCCTTCTCGACCTTGTCCTCGCCTGTATCCGAGTCATCCGTTAGGTGACCAACGTCTGTTATGTTCATAACGTGGAAGACATCATAACCCTTCCATGTAAGATACCGGTTGAGAATATCCCATGCTGCGTAGGTTTTGGCATTTCCTACGTGCATGTCGTCGTATATTGTCTGGCCACACGAGTAGATTCCTACTTTCCCGTCTTCGAGAGGCTTAAACTCCTCCTTCTTTTTCGTAAGTGTGTTGTAAAGTTTCAGGGTCATGTTATCATGTTATGGAGCCGGGTGCCGGATTCGAACCGGCGTACGCGGATGTCCACATTCTTTTTCGTGAACGTTTTCGGAAAAAGGTTCCTGCAGTCCGCTGCCTGACCTGACTCGGCCAACCCGGCCTCCGTGTGACTAATGGGTTTGTATGGTTTAAAATATTTGTACTTGGTAACAAATTCAAACAGACTACCTGGTTCTTCGGCATAAAATCGTTTAGAAGCCATCTACCGTTTTGTTTATTTTTCACTAAAAGTCGTAGAACTCGTCTTCGAGAAGGCTAGTGGTGTACCCGTGTTCGTTGAGTTCTTTCCTGAGTTCTGCTCTGTTCTCTGCGCCCTTTTCGAAGTCTGCTAACAACGATAGATTTTTTTTGAACGTTCTGTAGACCTTTTCCAGACCGTCGTATATATCCTCGTGGTTCATAAGAATTACCTTGTTACCATATAGTGATTATCCCTCAAAATTTATAAACATTTGTGCTAATACTCTTTGAAAGTATGTCTGTGCTTTAGGTAAAGGTGAAAATAAAGATGGATCCACACCAAATCGAACTTTCTAGGGAGATTATAATAGGCAACGACGCATACACGGAGTTCCCGTCTGTTCTTGATAAACTGGATCTTAAGGGTCCTGCGCTGCTTCTTTGTGATGAAACTACCTTTGATGTTGCAGGCAGAAAGGTTAAGAAGATACTCGAGGGTGACGGTTACGTTGTAGAAAAAATGATCTGCAGGGATGTTACCCAAGAAGAGCTTGAAAGGATAAAGAAAAGCGGGCTTAACTTCCGTTTTGTTCTTGGTGTTGGCGGCGGCAAGATAATAGATACCGCCAAGTACATAGGTACGGAGGATTCTGTTCCCTATATATCTGTACCCACTGCCCCGTCACATGACGGTATAGCAAGCTCAAGGGCAACTATAAACAAGGAGGACAGACGGTATTCCTATGAAGCAGACGCACCGATAGCTGTAGTGGCTGATCTGGGCGTTATAAAGAATGCTCCATCGCAGCTTATAGCAGCAGGGTGCGGTGATCTACTGTCGAACATAACATCCGTTGAGGACTGGAAGCTCGGTGCTATGGACAACCAAGAATACTACTCTGACTACGCAGCGTCTTTGTCAGTCCTTGCCGCCTCGGTTGTAATAAACTCCTCCGATATGATAAAGAACAGGGAGGATAGAGGTATAAGAAACCTGGTAAAGGCTTTGATATCTGCTGGTATAGCCATGTCTATAGCCGGGTCTTCGAGACCATGTTCGGGTGCAGACCATCAGTTCTCACATGCTCTGGACTTTATAGCAGAGACGCCCGACAACCACGGTATACAGTGTGCAATGGGAGCCCTACTTTCTGCGGGATTGAGAGAAATGGACTACAGTGACCTAAAAAAGACCATGGAGGAGATCGGTATACCCACCAAGATAAATGATACTTCCTTTACAGTCGAAGAGGCCATGGAAGCATGGGAAAAGGCCGGTGATATAAGGGATAGGTACACTGTTCTGGATGTTAAAGAAGAGGACACGGAAAGCTTATTTAAACGTGTGGGTCTCATATAGTGCGTGATATCATGTCGGATGAATGGAACCATATAACAAAAATAGATCCGGACAAGGAGATTTCCCAAGAAAAGCTTGACAGAGTCGTCAACAGCGGAACGGACGCCTTGATGATATCCGGTACACTTGGTGTGACGAAGGAAAAGTTGACGAAGGTTCTTGATATGCTCGATGGCTGTGATCTGCCTATGATACTTGAACCATCCGATCCAACCACCGTGATGTACAACGGCTTCGATGGTATATACGTACCTTCGGTCATAAACGCCAGTGATCCCATGTGGATAATGGGACATCATAAAGAGTGGGCCGTTAATTTTAATCCACGGTGGTCTGAAATAACCAAGGAGGCATACATAGTTCTAAATCCTGACTCTGCTGTTGGTATGGTAACCAAGTCCAAGACGGATCTGACGCCCGATGAAGTTGCTGCATATGCGACCATAGCGGAAAAATACTACGATTTTCCTATAATATATATAGAATACAGTGGAACCTTCGGAGATCCGGAGGTCGTCAAGGCAGTAAGTGAAGCTCTCGATAGTGCTAAACTATTCTACGGCGGTGGTATAAAGAGCGAAGATCAGAGTAGGGAGATGTCTAAGTACGCGGATACGGTCATAGTTGGTAATGTTATATACGAAGATGATCTAGAAGTTTACCTTTCAACAGTGAGAGGAGCCAAGAGTTAGTTATTCGATTACAAACGGACGTTTTCTTTCAGTTTTAGATGATCTTCTGATTTCCTTTATTTCCCTGTTGAGTTTGTCTACAAAACCAACTACCTTTTTCAGTTTTTCGTCCCTTGCTTCAATCTCTTCCTTGAGCATTTCGATCTCATTTTTCTGTTCACTGAGCAGGGAGTTTACGGTGTTTTCGATCTCTCCCTTTGTTAGTGTCTCGGGAGTTGAACCGTTTCTGCTAGCCGTTGTTTCTCTACCTCTTTTGATAAGCTTTTCTTCGAGGGATGTTATCTCGCCCTTGAGTTCCTTTAAAACATCATCGAAGTCTGGTATCCTTTTGTCTATTTCGTCTACCACGATCTTTCTGATATCTTCACCTGAATTGCCCGATTTACCGGAGTTTCTGATCATCGATTCAAGTTGATCCACCCTTTTGTTTAGATTATCAAACGACGGTCCACCACCTTTCATTTTTTCTACTTCATTTTTCAGTTCTTCCACGGTATTTCGAACTCCTCCGTTTGCTACATCTTCCGGTATGTCCACCCCCTCCTGTGAAATTCTTTGTTCAAGCCAACTCAGTTTTTCTGTGACATTATCAAAAGCATCTTTCCATGCTCCCAGGTCCTCCATACTTTTTCTAAAATTTTCTTCCAGATTCTGGAGTCTTTTTTCTAGAACATCAGAGGTAGGTGCTCCTTCTTCTCCTACAAATTCAGTTCTGAGCTCCTGGAAGTCGAGTTCCACTGTTAGTATCCTATCCTCAAGTTGGCTTGTCTTGGCCTCGATATCCTCGAGCTTCCTGAGAATTTTTTCATTGTCCTCTGCTTTCATACAATTCAGTTCCTCCTGATTTGTTATAAACTTTGTCCTTTTGTTATTCCAGTACGATGGGTCTCGTTTTTTTCCATCTTTCTACTGCTTTTCTTATTTTAATTATCTCTTCCTTTGTTGGTCTTTTTGATATCTCCTCCCTTAGTTTTCTTACTTCGGCCCTTAACTCCTCGACCTCCGTTCCTTTTTCGGGCACGGAATCCTTCACAACCTCCCGTATTTCCTCTTCGGATGGTACTATTCTCTGGATTTCCGAAATTATGCCATCTACACCTTCCGAGAAGGATTCCAACCTCTCAAGTCTGTCGTCAATACTTTCATGCTTTTTAACCAGACTTTCCAATTTATCCTTGTTTCCTTCTCCCAGAAGTTTCTTTACGTCCTTTTCCCTCATGAACTCCCCCTCCACCTTGCTGATAATACTCTTTCTCAGACTTTTCTTTATCCCTTCCAGACGACTTTTGACCGAACCCAGTTCTTTATCCAGAGATTCGATTTTCTTCTTAAGATCGTCTGAGTCTCCTTCACCCTCCCTTGATTCATCGACCCTTCCCTCCACTTCCTCGAGCTTAGATGTCAGATCCTTGTTTTCTTCCTCGAGGTTCTTTATCTTCTTAGCTAGACCAGAAATTATGCCTTTCCACTTTCCTGTTACCTCTAGATTCTTCTTGAGAAGTTTCTTTATATCATCGGACCCACTGTCTTCTGACATAGTACAGTTTATGATTCCATTCGTTATAAATTTGTTCGTTTTGTTAACCGAAAAGGCCGTCTTTCTGTATTTCTGTTCAAATTAGAGAAATATTTCACACACGTCTTTCTTTGTAACGTTTTAGCCAGCTGATGAAGCTGTCCTTTTTCTCGCCCTTGAGAGATTCTATCCCATCTGGATCCATATGCTTTATACCATCTTCCTCCTCTATCTCCACCTCCTCGGGATCTCCTGACCACATTCCCTCGGATACAAAGATATCCACTACCTCCTCGGGAAAGCTACCCAGTACCACCCTTACCCCGTGTTCCTTTAGAAATTCTGTTAGTTCCTCCATGTCTCCTTCTATCCCGTCGGTCAGTATCACACTGTTACTGAGTGAAAACTTCTTTTCTTCCTTCCTGATACTTTCCTCCGAAAGTTTTCTGATGTGCCTGATCGGTATCCTTCCGGTCCTCCTTAGCCTGTCTATGGTCTTAAGTCTTGATACAGTTTCCTCGAGCTCCCTCTTTGTTTCCTCCAAATTCCTGATTCTACTTTCCTTGGATCTGATATTTCTTCTCAGTTTCTTGATCTTCTTTTTTTCAAGTACCTCTTTTTCCACCTTTTCCACCTCCCTTTCCTTCTCCTCTTCTAGTTTCTCCAGCCTACTCTTGAGGGCCTTGGTCTGTTTTTTAAGTTTTTCGTTGTGTTCCTTCAGTCTTTTCCTGTCCTTCCTCTCCTTTATTATTATCTTCCTGTAGTTGTTTATCTTCTCCTCCAGCTCCTCCTTCGTGTACCCCTGTTTTACTCTGTCCTTCTTGTTATCCTTATCGTTTTCATCACCACCTAGTGCAATCTCAACAGCTTCTGCCACGCTGCTCGCTTTCCCCACAATAACGTACTCCTTTACAGTTGGCGTCAGATCCTGTAGGTTAAGGTCATCCATCCTGGCCTCTATGTTTTTGAACTTGTTCTTGAAGTTGTTGTAGGCGTTGATTGCAGAAGCAAGGGCATCTCTTTCGTGAGTATTTTCATAGTTGTGCTTTCTTGTCAGCTCTTTTTTTCCGCTGATCGAAAGATCCTCCTCCGGAGTAAATATCTCGGCTCCGAAGCTTGTTGCGACCTCTTCCACGGTTGATGGTGTCTTTTCCTTGTCAGAGGTTATGAGCACAGGCTTTCCTTCGTCTGCTACTGTCTTTATTATCTCCTCCTTTCCCATGTGCCGTCCGGAATCGAGTTTCCTGAGGTTTCCTCTGAGGTCGAGGACTGCCACAGCCGAAGTTGATCCGGGGTCTATTCCGACTATAGATTTTTTTCTCTCAGACATTCAATCGACCTTCTCGGTTAGTACCCTCCTTATCTTATTTGCGGTTTTATCCCCTATCCCATCTACCTCCTTCAGTTCATCGGCGGATGCCGTGAATATTTCTTCAGGGGTTCCGAACCTTTCCATAAGCCTCTCTGACATCTTGGTGTCTACGCCCGGTAGACCTGCGACTAGAAACCTTTGAAGGTCCTCGAGGGTGGAAGGTTTCCTCTTACCTCGTATGGATACAGTTCTTTCTTCATCTATCTGCTCCCTTTTTGCTATCCAGTACAGAAAAGAGGCCGTGTCCTCCTCCGAATTTGTCCATATTATCGGTATCGATAAGTCTATGCCTATCGAAGCTACTGCTCCACGTATCGAGTTCGGGTGAACATCCCTCTTTCCATAGAGACCGTCGCCCTCTATTATAAGAAGAGGTTTTTCGAAGCTGTCTTTGAGGTTCTGTAACTGTTTGAAGATATTGTTATCGAATACAGAAGACAGAAAGTCGTTGCAGCTTTTTCTCTCTACACCAACACGGTCCGAGAGTATGTAATCACCGACTTCGAGCTGCCTTGGCTTAACAAGACAGTCCTTGAGTGCTATCTCCTTTACTACGTTGGATCTGAACTCCCGGTTGTCAGCAAAAATTACAACCTCTTCTTCGTCCTTTATGATTCTCTGTTCGTCCATGGGTAGAAAGATTGTTTGGTTAGCTTAAAATATTTCATCCTCAGAACTCATCGAGATCTCTCTGTTGCTTTCCTCCACTGTTCTTCATTTCCTTGAGAGTCTCTTTCATCCTCCTCTCTCTATGTTTACTCTTCCAGTAGTATGCTTCGTCCCTTGTGTCCTTGGCGATGAGAACTATGACCTTTCCGCTCTTCTCTCTCCCCGTTCTTCCACGTCTCTGTATAGTTCGTATTTCCGATGCAACGGGTTCATAAAACACAACCAGGTCCACTGCAGGGATATCAAGACCCTCCTCCCCAACGGTGGTGGCAACAATGGTGTTGAATATACCTTCCTCCAGTTTTTCCAGCCTTTCCACCTGCTCTTTCTGTGACATACCCTTTTCACCGGCCTGTCCTATAAACTCACCGGGTTTACATCCCTCGATATCCTCCAGCTCCTCCTTTATTTTATCTACCTGATCCCTGTAATGGGAGAAAACAAGTATCTTCGAACCCTTCTTTTCCTTTATCTGCCCTTCAACAATTTTTTTAAGTTCGTCAAGTTTCGGGTGCTCGATTCCCTTGTCAAGAAGCGAGCTAGTCTTTCGGAAGGCCGTCGCTATCCTACCATCCTTCATCACCGACTTCGCAGCCTTCGTCTTTCCTTGCCTTGCTTCTTCCCTCAATCTTTTGAAATATTTGTACAGTGAGGAAGATCCCTGTGTTTCCAGGAGCATCATTCCGTGCTCTATCTTCATGGCCTCTGCGCTCTTGGACAGGGCAGCATATAGCATTTTATCACCTTCACCCTTTGATATCTTCTTCCTGAGACGTCCCTGCATCTTCAGAAGTTCCTTTCTGTATACTTTCCCCGTCGGAGCGTACCCCCAGTTTTTAAGTTTCTTTATCCTTTCACTGTATGCCTCTTCCAGAAGCCCCTTGACCTCCCTGAACTCTTCGGGTAGATCCACCTTTCTCCACTGTTTGTCTATATTCTGTACATAGTCCTTGACATCGCTGTCCTTCTCCGTTCTTATCTCAACTTCGTCTATAAACAGGTTTTCAACCACCCTCTTTATGTCCTTCTCTGAACCACCGGGTGATGCAGTTATACCAAGTATCCTTGGATCTTTAGCTCTTCTCATGTACATCTCGGCTATAAAGCTGTACGGATAGTCGCCGGTTGCCCGGTGGCACTCGTCGAATATAAGGACCGTGAACTTGCTCAGGTCTATCCTTCCTGCTATAATATCGTTTTGTATCACCTGTGGTGTTGCGAAAAAGCACATGCCCCTTTCGTACTCCTTCTTACGTTTTCCAGGCCGGATCCGTCCTGTTAGAACCTTCATATCCTCTCCTTCTATCTCGAGAAACTTGTCGAAGAACCGTTTATGCTGTTCCACAAGGGGCCTCGTTGGCGCCATGAAAAGTACCTTACCTCCCTTCTTGTTCAGGCGGTGGGCCGCCAGAAGTACGGCAGAAACGGTCTTGCCCATGCCGGTTGGTAGTACTACCAGTGTGTTGTTTCTGACTGTGGTATGGAATATAGTCTCCTGGTATATGCGTTTCTCAAGCCTGTTCTTCTTTATCAGTGGATGTTCAAAGTAGTCATCGGACATACCAGTTAAACATGGAACCCTAACTTAAAGAAATTTAAAACTCTTCCTCATCCGCCTCGAAGGCGTCAGGTGTTCCTCCTGCATGCCACGACATCCTCGGTCTGACCTTTATGGAGTATATCCTCTCGGAGTTGTCGTCGAGAACTATGGCAGAACCCTTTTTCCTGGGCAACGAGTTTATGTACTCCTGTATATCGAAGGTCATATAGGTCTGCATTATGTTCCTCAGTGCTTCAAGGTCTGGTTTTGCCGTAAGCCTGTGTGATACAATCAGGTCGGACTGTGATATGGCATTCGGATGTATTGCCCCGGGTCTCTGTGTTATAAAAACAACCGATATTCCCGGCTGCCTTCCCTCCTTTACAAGCGTTGTCAGTGGGCCCGATGCAGGCGTCTTTCCATCTGCAGGCAGGAACTGGTGGGCTTCGTCCATCACAAACCATGTCATGGGCACATCTATTTTCTTCCTGCCCCTTATCGTAGATATTTCCTCCTGTCTCCTGGCTTCCACCCTCTTCCTGTATATCCTTCTTGAAAGCAGACCGACCAGTAGACCACGTACACTCCATCCTGATGAGAGATGACCAAAGTAAGATACATCGAGCACCGATACCTTTCCTGGCTCGAGTATATCTTCGATAGACAGGCCTTCCTTTGAAAATATTCCCCAGTCCCTGGCCGATAGGAATCTATTTTCCAGTGCTTGCTTTACCTCCTCTTGCGACCTTTTATCTCTTTCTATGGTATCTATTATATCGTCTATCCCATAGTTACCCGAACCCTCGAGTTTCCTCATTACCCTCTCTAGAAGCACGCCGAGGGAATCGGTCAGAGAAACTTCGAAGGCCAGCGACCAGTCCTCCGTTGAAAGTTCGGAGGCCCTTATAGAAAAAGTGTCGTCGAACGGTATGTCCTCTTCCTTGTAGCTCTTTTCAAATCCTTCAGGTATATACACAGAGGCATCGAAGCTCTTGGGTTCCAAGCCCCAGTCCTTGAGAAGTTCTATCTGCTGTTCGTTTGGATTTTTAAGGCTCCACCATATTCCCATCGTGTCTATCATCAACATACAGAGGTTATTGCGTATCTCTTCAGGTAGAAGAAAAAACTCTTCGGCGACCACTGCACCTGTGTACGACTTTCCCTGTCCCCTCTTTCCACATATCAGGGAGACGTGTGGCCTTGCAACATCCAGATTAACGGGGTTTGTTAGGTTCGCCTCCTCTCCCTCACCCACGAGATGTCTGCCAAAGAAGATAGAACCTTTCTTTCCGTACTTTTTTCTATCGTCCTCATCTCTGCCTATGATTATTTCCCTTAGAGGCATATCTAAGATTGGTGTTCCTTGATTTAAAAGTTATACGAGACTAAAGAACTACTAAAAGTCCCACGAGGCCTGATAGTGCAACAAGGAAGGCCACAAACCACAGTATCTCGCCGTATCCAAGTACATACTTTCCGTCAATGGGTGGGTACGGTATGAGGTTTGATATACCCAGCCAGAAGTTTACAAGCGAAACAAGCCAAAGAGTCCAGATTCCTGTAAAGCTGTAGAGTCCTAGAAATACGGTACCCAGTATTAGATTCATCAGTGGTCCCGTCAACGAAACTATTCCAAAGTCTCGGCCGGTTCCTGTTTCTCTTTCCTTGTCCCACCTTGCAGTTCCCGTGGCCTTCATTCTGGTTAAAAGCGGTACTGCGACAACGACCATTCCCTGGCTCAGTATACCTGAAACCAACGTTACAATTATGCCTATACCAGAGAGAGACGTCTTTGTTTCTATCCCTTCGAGCTTCAAGGCCTGATGGTGTCCTATATGGTGGGCGACAAAGCTAAGAAAAACTATGGAAAAACATAGAATAAAGAAACCTGGGCTTATGTTCTGCACTGTGAAGGCACCGGAGATTACTAACGTAGAGATTAGTATATTTCTCCATCCTTCCTTTCCGAAAAGCATTATTCGTCATCTTCCTTTATTACTTCTATTTCTCTGCCGAGTACTTTTTCGGCTGCGCGTATGTTGGATCCACCGGGTCCGATTGCCTTTCCTATCATACCTTCGTCGACATCTATCCTTATGATATCGCCGTCCTCCATGACCTCATTGATTCCCACGTCCAGCATCTTCTCCAACTTTGCTTTGATATCTTCCGCGATATTATCACCCCTTCTCTGTACCATAAATAACAACCGTTACTTAAAAGTCTTATCCACGTATTCTACTCCCATTTCCGATAGCCTGTCCTTGATTCCTGGTAGATGTCCTGCTCCTACGACTGCTAGAACATCTTCGTTTTCCTCTGAGAGCTCATACAGCGCAGAAGACATTATTTCATCCCTCTTTTCCACTAAAACTCTGTAAAGCTCTGGAGCTCTCTTTGAAAGAAGCTCTGTGCTCTTTTTGACTATATCTTCCGATGGAACCTCTCTTAGGTTGAAATCGTAACCTCTGATACCTGTGAAGCACATCAGAGCTATTTTGGCCTTTTCAAGTATCCCAAGCTTCTGGAAGTCCTCAAGTGTCTCGTATATGGGTCTATCTATAAAATATACCCTTATCTGGTTTTCCATTGCTCTGTCCGTCGCAGTGAGCATCTCTTCGCCTGGAAGAACCCCTGTTTTTTCGGCCAGCTTTCCCTGGATCCATGAAAGTAATCTGAAAAATATCGAGGGATAGCTACCCTTTCTACCGCTCTTTAGTGCTTCATATCTACCCATGTCAAGCTCCACGGCTACACAGTCTGCGCCATGGTCGATCTCCTCCTCTATCCTCTTTATTGCTTCGGGTGATATGTGCGATGTTCCGACGAGTCTTATCATGTTTCATCCCAGGAAATGTTCCAGTGCTTCTTCTATGTATGCTATCTCAACGATCTCTATTTCGACCTCCTCCCTTATATCCGTTTTTTCCTCAACGTACCTTGTTCTGCATATCTCAAAACCACGTACCTCTCTGCAGGTTTCAACCTGTTCGTATTTTACCTGTACTGCCTGGCCATATGGCAGAAGAAACTTTTCAAATCCTTCCTCCTCGGCTGCCTTGGCCTTTTCAAGTATCCCTCCGACACGGCCTACCCTTCCATCGGGTTCTATGGTTCCTGTCATTACTATATCGTTTCTTATGGTGCTGTTTTTCAGTGCTGCCATGGTTGCTACCGTGAGTTGTGAGCCTGCACTTGGTCCTCCTATCACATCGAAGTCCAGGGCTATGCTGTATGTCAGATCGTGTTCCTTTCTTTCGATATCAAGGTATTCCTTGGCATACGAGCTGGCCGTTCTTATAGAATGCTGTATATCGACCCAGAAGAAAAGGTTTTCTATATCCACGAGTATCTTACCTGTTCCTTTTTCGGCCCTTACCCATGCAGGCGATACAACTCCCTTCCTGTCCACCGTTGTGCCCACTATGTATACCTTTAAGCCGTCCTCGAGCGGTTCCTCTGTAACGTTCCACTCTACGTGTTCCACCTCCCTGTGCCTCTCAACCTCCGGTGTTGTCAGCTCCGGTAGGGCCAGAATTGCGAAAAGTACACCTGCCACGAATACCAGAACAAGTGCGGCGGATGTCAGAATCTCGTCCTTCATTTTCATCATTTATAATAGTGACAGGGATTACCGGTTCGATGGATCCAACTGAAAAAGTTTACCTGCCTTCCTCCTCGATCCTGCGACCCCCCGAACATGTAGCCCACAGCTTAGGGCTGCTCCCGTCAGGGCCTGACCCGTTTCACAGTGGAATACATCCCGGAGGACAGGACGTCTACGTTGGAAGACAGGGCTTCCCCAGCCGGAACCACCTGTCCGGCTTTTCGGCCGTCCTGTAGAGGACTTGGACTGGAGGTGACCCCTAGCCACCCGGCCTATCCCTGTCAGCCTAAGTTTTATCCCAGAACTTTAAAGGGTTTTCGGTCCGGTTTTAGGCACTACATGGTTCCAAAGCTAATAAATTTTTACCACCCATTATAGAACATGGTTTCCGAACAGAGAGCCGTTTTACTCTGGCTGATAGGGTCGGCCTTGCTCTTTGCAGGCGTCCGGATAGTGAGCGCTGCCGATAGAAGTATAATAGGAGCCACAGACTTCCGTTACTACAGTGCTCTGGTCCTTGCCTCCGTATTACTCATAGTAGGTGGGTTTCTTTGGATATCGGTAGGCGGAGCCATCGGACAGGAGCTTCGGTAGACCGATGCGAGGAACTTACACATGTTCTTTGGTTCAGAGATATCAGTCCACTATCTTAAGTACATCGTCTCCTTCTCTAACACGGTCCTTTACCTTCATGCCTATAACATCCCCTCTGTTTGCCTCCTCCACATCTTCGTGGTCTATCTGCATAGATTTAACGGTCTGTTCAAAGTCTGTTGTGGAACCTATGAAATGTATCCTGTCACCCACAGTTAGTTTTCCATCCAGATCTATAATTCCAACGGATATGTCCGTAAAGTAGTGTTCTACGGAACCTATTTTTTCCCTTGGCATACAGATATATTGTTTTTCAATCGATAAAAAAGTTACAGCACAGTCCATCCGAAAATCTATTTAAGAGTAGATAGCTATTTTTTCCTTGTGATACTATGCCTGAAATTATAGGAAGAGGAGCCGAAGCCGTTCTGAGAAAGGAGAAGTTCATGGACGGCTACTGTGTGGTCAAGGAGAGGCTGAAGAAGAGCTACAGGATCGAGGAGCTGGATACCAGGCTTAGAAAGGAGAGAACCAAGGAGGAGGCGAGACTGCTTTCCGAGGCCCGGCGTGTCGGTGTACCAACGCCACAGGTTTACGATAGAACCGAAAACGTCCTCGAGGTCGAGTTTCTGGACGGCGAAAGGGTACGGGATCTCCTCCCTCGCTACGGTGGAGAGAAAAGGCGGGCACTTGCACTTGAAATAGGTGACTATATAGCAAAGCTTCACAACCGCGGTATAGTCCATGGTGATCTTACAACATCCAATATGATAGTCGAGGACGATGAGCTGTACTTTATAGATTTTGGACTCGGGTCCTTTTCAGATAGTGTAGAAGATAAGGCAGTCGATCTGTACCTTCTATGGGAGGTTCTGGAAAGTACCCACCCCGAATACAGGGACGGGATGTGGAAATGTATAACCGAAGGATATTCCAAACGATGTAGGAGCTCCGATGAGGTGATGAAAAGGGTGGATGATATTGGAAAGAGGGGTAGATATGTCTCTGACAGATAAGATATTTGGAAGACAGAGTTTGAAGGAAAGAATCAGTTTTCTTCAGGAACGGGTGGAAGGTCTCGAGAAGGAAAAGGAGGAACTGAGAATAAAGGCTGACAAGGAGCAAAACAGGGCCAAGGAGGCCATAACCAGAAAGCAGCAGCTTGATAGGGAGATAAAGAAAAAACAGGACAGAATAGAGTCTCTGCAGGATGAAATTAAGAAGAAAGAGTTTCTAAGCAGTACGTCGATATCGGATAAAAAAACAGACGAAGTTCCCAGAGAACGCCTTGGGAGTATTCTTGAAAAGATAGGAAGCATCGAGAGCAAAGACGATGACCTGTTTACCGTATTTCTACCGAAGGAAACGTCAGTGGAGGATCTGGACGCAGAGGGACTTATCCAGACAAACCTAACACTTAACCAGCTACGTAGACTGAAGGAGGAGAGTTCCGAAACAGGCAAGGTTCTTTTCCACTGTGAAGACCTCTTCAGCCTGCTCTTAAAGCCTCCTGTTCCTGTGAGGAAGGACTCGTGGAAAAAAGGAAAGAAGTTTGAAACAGACCGTCTCCAGGAGCTCATTGAACAGGATGTGGGCTTCGTATATCTTTCTGCCGGTGGTTCTTCGGCAGCTCTCTTCTCGCGGGAGATAAAGGATATGGAGATAGTTAGGAGCAGTATCAAGGGTAAGCACAAGAAGGGAGGTTTTAGCCAGGGTCGGTTTGAAAGAGGGAGGATGGAGGAGGTTAAGAAACATGTCGAGAAGGTTGTGGATGCTGCCAAAAAAGTGATACCAGAAGATGTAGAGGTATCGGTCTGTGGATCAGAGGATCTGGTGGCCCTGTTTGAAGACAGCGACTTTGCTGACGAACGCAGAACATTCAGAAGAAATATAGATATATCGGGCATAGAAACAAAGAATGATCTTCAGAGAGCCTTCAGTAGGTTTTGGAAGGCCAGTATTACTTATCTATAAGATTCTCTTCAAGTACTTCTTCCGTTGCCTTCATTCCTTTTTCAACATATACAACACCTATGGTTGTTACAATGGAGGTTCCCAGTATAACAGAGAAGACAATCTCCGGAAAGATCTCTGTTCCAGGGATTCCATATTCAATCGCAGGTGCTGATGCCAAGACTGCGGCTGCCAGACCCCGCGGAGACATGAAGGTCATTATTCCTTTCTCTGCTATACTGAAGTCACTTCCTGTTGAGATTATTTTAACTGCCAGAGACCGTGTTGCCAGAATAATCAGGACCAAAATTCCACCGTATGCGAAAAGCATTGGATTGTCGAAGGTTATTATTATTCCTAGTATCACGAAGAAAAATGTCTTTACAAACAGCGATATGTACGACTGTATATCCTTCGATCTTTTTTCGAGTCCAGGGTACTCGTCCTCAAAGTCGAGTAGTTTTTCTATGCTTCTTGGATTTCCAATAACCAGACCTACCACAAAGGCTGCAACAGCTCCATGTCCTCCGAGTATGTGTGTTCCTGCGTAGACAAAGAAAAGAAAGGCAAGGGTTAGCATGTAGCTGTATTCTTCCCTTCTCAAATGTCTCAGTATCATAAGCCATACGATACCCGATACTATCCCCACCACGATTGAAACCGAAAAGATTGAAACCACCCTGGCCAGTCCTTCTGTGGTGAAAACCTCAGCTCCTGATGCACCGCCTACCATCATATCCATGATAAAGAGGGCGACGATTATACAGAGCGGATCCGTGATAACGGACTCTATATCGAGTGTGAGCCTGGGTCCCTTCCCGAACTCTTCCAGTCCGGAAACCACTGGAATTACTATGGCAGATGATACACCGCCTACTATTGACCCAAGCAGAAACGATGTTGCTATACAGGTTCCCAGAGTATAATATGATACAATACCAACGGCCGAGGCGGAAAAGACAAATCCAAGTGCGGATAGAAGTATGCCCCTGTGGACCTCCTCGAGCACTTCCTTCATCTTAAGCTTGAGTCCGGCATCGAACAGTATCATCAGCAGAGCAAGGGCCGATATGTAGGGGCTTATCCGAAGAAACATGTCTCTACGGAATATTCCCAGAACGGGGCCCAGAACCACACCTAAAATCAAAAGGAACAGTATGTCCGGAACCTTTGTTTTCTTGAAAAAATAGTTTCCAACAAAGCCTATGGCCATCACCGATGCTATGACTAAAAAGAGTACTGTTACTTCCATGTGGGTATCTTTCGTCTACTTTAAATAAAAAAATGAGGGAAAGTTTAAAAAGCACCTCTAAGTATTATGACCCAGTGATAGTTATGGAGGATATGGTTCCGGAAGGAAAGATCTTTGAGGTGGAGGATAACAGTTTCGACTGTTTGATCTGTGAAGAAACGATAGAGTTTGAGTTCGATCCCGATGGCCCAATGGAAACTGATCCCGAGGAAGAACTGATAGGGGAGTTCGAAGAAGATATAGCAACCCCTGATAACTTTACAGAGGAGGTCGAGCCAGAGATAGATGGGAACGAAGAAGAAAGCATGATGATAGACTGTGAGTGTGGTGCAGAATACCTAATAAAGAAGGTTCCGGGCGTGCCCGGCTTCGAGGTAGTGCATCTCGTGGAGGAGGAACCGGAGCTTATCGAAAAAGAGTTTGAAAATGAGTTCCACTGAAGCATTTATTAGGTACGAGTTCACTTAACTTCTCCATGGTTCCGAAACTTTTTCCCTTCGAGAGCATACGCTCGGGACAGGACAAACTAGTGGAGGACGTGGCCAAGGTCCTTCAAAATGGTATGAACCTTGTTGCCCATGCTCCATCTGGTCTCGGTAAGACTGCAGCCAGTCTTTCTCCCTCACTGGAGTATGCTATAAAAAACAACAAGACGGTCTTCTTTCTGACACCAAAACATTCACAGCACACAATGGCCATAGATACTGTAAAGGAAATAATGAATAGGCATGGTATAGAGATAACCGTTGCTGATGTGATAGGAAAACGCTGGCTCTGTAGTGCAGATGGTATAAAGGATATGACCTCCTCTGATTTTCAGAACTACTGCAAAACACTCAGGGAGGAGGAAAGGTGTAGATATTACAACAGCACCTTCAAGGACATCTCATCACTTTCGGAAAGTGCAGCCAAGAAACTCAAGGAGATGAAGGGCCAGGCTCTCCATGCCGAGGAGGTCAAAGAAATGACAAAGAAGTTCTGCACCTACGAGATACTTGTTAACCATGCAAAACAGTCCGATATGATAATAGGTGACTACTTCCATATATTCCACCCTGGAGTCCGTGAAGCCTTTCTAACAAAGGCCGATAAATCACTCGAAGACAGTATACTTATCGTAGACGAGGCACACAACCTACCCTCCAGGACCAGGGGGCTTATGTCCCGTAGACTTAGCACATACCAACTTTCAATGGCACAAAAGGAGTCAGGCGAGTTCGGGTATCTGGAGGAGAGGAGGATCCTTGAGGACATAGAGGATATGCTTATCGAAATGGGAAAGGGTATAGATGGAAAGGAAGAAAAGATAACCAAGGAGGATCTCATCGACCGTATAAACGATGTGGATGACTATGGGACCCTTGTGGATAGAATGGATAGGGTTGCAAGAGATGTGTACGAAGAAGAGGACAGGAGCTACTGTTCATCGCTTAAGGAGTTCCTGGAGGCATGGAAAGGCAAGGACACAGGGTTTGTGCGATTTATAAGAAAAAACAGGTCGAGGAACAACAACGTTTACTATACCTGCCATTATGAATGTCTGGACCCCCAGCTTTCTACCAAGGAGGTCTTTGATGAGGTACATGGATCTGTACTTATGTCGGCCACCCTTACACCCATGCAGATGTACATTGATCTACTTGGACTTAACGAGGGTTCAACGAAGAAGAGATCATACAAGTCTCCGTTCCCCACAAAAAATAGAACCTACCTTGCCGTTGATTCAGTTACAACCAAGTACAAGGAGAGGGACGAAGAACAGTTCGAAAAGATAGGGTGGTTCCTTTCAAAGAGTCTGGAAAGCGTACCAGGAAACGCATCTGCCTTTTTCCCGTCCTACAGCCTCAGGGATAAGGTAAAGGACAGGATAAGAACCGACAAAAGGATTCTACTTGAGAAGAGAAACATGACCAAAGAGGAGAAGTCTGACCTTCTTGATATTTTCCGCAAACAGGATGGCTCAGTTCTTCTGGGTATATCCGGTGCATCGTTTTCCGAGGGCATAGACTTTCCAGGAAGATGTATGGACGCTGTTTTTATAGTAGGGCTGCCTCTTGGGGAACCGGACCTTGGAACACGGTCCCTTATAGACTTCTACGACCACAGGTTTGACAAGGGCTGGGACTATGCATATATCTACCCTGCCATGAAAAAGGCTCTCCAGGCCGCCGGAAGGTGTATAAGGACCAAGAAGGACAGGGGAGCCATGGTGTTCATGGACAAGAGGTACATGTGGAACAACTACAGAAAGATATTTCCACCTGAAGTAGATATAAAGAGAACGAAGGCCCCGTGGATACAACTCGATGAGTTTTTCTCGTAGTAAGGGGTTTCTTCTTACCGTTTAGTACGAGAGTGCCACAACCTTGAGTATATGGCGGCTTCTGGTCGAAGGATGGAAGTTCCAGATTACCTTAGCACTGCTTTTTTCTGTCACTGCGTTTACGAGTTCGGTGGCCTTCCAGTGGAGTCCGGGATCTCCTTCTACTATAAGAAGCAGGTTTTCGGCTTCGGACAGGTCTAGATTTATGTTTTTTATGATCTGACTCTCCTTTACGGTTGGGAATACCTGCAAGTATCTGGACTCGATGCCACCGGACAGTAGCTCCTTGATGTGATCCTGGCTTAGACTGAATCCGTTGTTTAGAAGTGCACCGAGATTCTTTCGCGCCGCAGGGTTTTCTATCTTCTGTAGAAGCTCATTGATCATCTTTCTCTCCTCGTATCACTTCGAGATAGCACAAAGATTTGTTGTCCTCGTTAAAAAGCTTTACGGCGGCGAAAGACTAATAAATTTATATAGACAGACCTAACCATACAGACCAGCAAAGATACTGAATGTGCAGTGGAGGATTTTATGACAAGAAAGGTAAAGGACTACGACATATCAGGCAAGGTTGATCTGAAGAAGCTCGTGGATCAGATGGAGGCTTCAGGTGGTTTTCAGGCAAAGAACATCGGGAGGGCGGCAGAGCTTGTTGAAGAGATGGTCGAGGACGGCAGTTCGGTTAACTTTCTATCATTTCCCGCATGCATAGTTTCGACGGGTACCAGAGGTCTTCTACGTGACCTTGTGAAGGAGAACATATTCGATGCGGTTGTGACAACCTGTGGTACTCTGGACCACGATGTTGCTCGTTACTTTGCGGACTACCACCACGGAAGTTTCGAGGCAGACGACAGAGAGCTCCATCAGGAAAAGACGCACCGACTTGGTAACATATTTATACCGCAGTCATCGTACGGTGAGGTTGTCGAAGAGAATGTACAGCCTCTTCTGGAGGAGATAAACAAGGAAAAGGACGAGATTGCTCCTTATGAGTTGGTCTGGGAGCTCGGGAAACGTATGGATGAAAGCACAGTATGCTACTGGGCCTGGAAGAATAAGATCCCGGTGTTTGTGCCAGGTATAACTGATGGCGCCGTAGGAACCCAGGTATGGATGTTTAGACAGGACCATGATTTCACAGTCGACGTCTGGAAGGACGAGGACATGATATCAGAGATAGTGTTCGATGCAGAGAGGACGTCTGGCCTTGTGGTGGGTGGAGGTATATCCAAACATCATCTGATCTGGTGGAATCAGTTCATAGGTGGTCTGGACAGGGCAGTTTACGTGACTACAGCCGCGGAATGGGACGGTTCGCTTTCTGGAGCTCGGCCCGAGGAGGCTATATCCTGGGGAAAGGTACAGGAAGAAGGAGCTACCGTGGAGGTAAATGGAGATGCAACGATAGCTCTTCCGCTGATACTTTCCCGAGTTATTTAAGCCTTTTCTTATTACCATATTAACATGGATTACGAGGTAACCGAGGACTTCCTGGACGACTGTGGTGCTCTTCTTGAGAAGTCGGCAACAGAAGGAAAGGAGGATTTTGGTTTCATTGAGGGCAGAGAGGATGGACAGAAGATTTTTCTTGAAGGTATATCCGAACCACCCGAGGATGCTGAAGGTAAAAAATACAGGAGAGGTTTCGGGGGTATAGTCTATTTCGAAGAGTTCGGTGATATATTCAGGGAACTGATCGAGGACGGTGATCGTATCATAGGTCACATTCATACACACTTCACCGACCAAGGTATGTCTTACACAGACGAGGATTTTTTCGGAAAGTACGATAAGCTGTATAAAAAAAGACCCGTATTTTCGATAGTTTCGCCCGATTCATTGGTTATAAGGTACGGAAATTCCAAGAGAGAGTTGGATGTGAGCGGTACCTTCTCCTTCAGTGATGACCTGAAGGACAAGCAGGAGATGTACCGTAACATAGGCGAAGCCTACAGTAATACACTGGATCCCACCAGCCTGGATGACATATACAAAAGAGGACTGGAAGCTGCAAAGAAGGACGACATGGAGAGGGTCAGGGCCATAGGCGAAGAAGCTAGGAGTATGGCCTATATGGCCTTATGGGACTGATTTAGATCCCTTCGCCGGCGTCACGTTTATATATTTTCCAGAGGAACTTTTAGTGTTGGTACCATGGATAATCTTAAGCTGCTGAAGATAGGAGGTTCTATAATAACCAAAAAGGGAAAGGATCAACCTTCGCCCGATATCGACGAGATGAGACGGGTTGCCAAGGAAATAAGGAAGGGGTTATCGGATACCCAGGGGCTTGTACTTATACACGGTGCCGGTAGTTACGGACATCCCATAGTCAAGAGAACTGGAATACACAAGGGCATCAAAACAGAAAAGGACAGGGTGCATTTTGCTGAGACACAGAGGTTACAGAACGAACTCAACTCCATATTTACCGAAATTCTCATAGACCAGGGTATACCTGCCTTTCCGCTACAGCCTTCTGCTTCTGCTATAATGAACGGAAGCCTCGAATACATGGACTGTGAGGTTGTTAAAGGACTTCTGGACGAGGGTCTTGTGCCCGTCTTATACGGTGTTCCTGCTTATGATAAGAAGAGCGGCTGTTCGATTCTTTCCGGTGACGAGATAATGCCGTACCTTGCAAACAAACTAGGTGTTGGTATGGTACTGCACGGCACGAACGTAGATGGCATATATACCTCGGATCCCAGAAAAGATCCCGATGCTGAGCTGATAGATGAGATAAGATCCATGGAAGAAGTCAAGGACAAGCTCAGTGGAAGTATGGATACCGATGTCACCGGAGGCATGTTGAACAAGGTGGAAAAGGTTTTGAATACAGGAGTCTCCGGGCGGATATTCGATGCTTCCAAGCCCGGTAATGTAGAAAAGGCTTTGAGAGATGAGGATGTTGGAACCTTTGTTCACGGTGTCTGAAAGGTTCTGAATTACTTATTATCTGAATCAGTCTAGCTTCCGTCTTTGTTTATCTGTTCATCTGTTTCTGTTGTGAAAGTTTAAAACAAACAGGGAATAATCTATCCATATGAAGTACCGGGAGCTGTGTGACTACTACAAACGATTGGAAGAGACAACGAAGAATCTGGAGATGAGGAACATAGTTGCAGAGCTGTTGAAAAAGGCTCCCATCGACGACCTGGAGCTAATAACACTTGCTTCCATGGGACGTGTATTTCCGGCTTCGGTGGACAAGGACATAGGAATCGCAGGAAAGCTCATGCAGAAAGTAATATCCAGGGCCTACGGGGCTAGCAAAAAGGAGGTTGTTGGGAAGTTCAAGGAGACGGGTGATCTGGGAAGGACCGCAGAGTATTTTTGTGAAAACAAGAGACAGAGAAGTCTGATGAAAAAGGAGCTTTCGGTTGATAAGGTTTTCAAAAACCTGAGAAGACTTCCGGAGACTACAGGAAAGGGTTCAGAGGAAAGAAAGGACAGACTGATAAGAGAGCTTCTGGTCTCTGCCGAACCAACCGAGGCTTGTTATATAGTGAGAACCACTCTTCAGGAAATGCGGATAGGGGTCGGAGAAGGAACCGTTAGGGATGCTATATCAAAGGCCTTCGATGTTCCAAAGGAGAAAGTCGAACAGGCCTTCTTCAAGCTCACTGACTACGGAAAAGTTGCCATGATAGCAAGAGAAGACGGCGAGGGAGGATTGGATAAGGTAGATATAGAAGTTGGAAGACCCCTCCGGATGATGCTTGCTGAAATATCCGATTCACTTGAAGATGCTTTGAACGCGTACGACAATCCTGCTGTTGAGGTAAAACTCGATGGTTTCAGAGGCCAGATACACAAAAATGGAAGGGAAATAAAGCTCTTTTCACGTAGACTGGAGGATAAAACGGATCAGTTCCCTGAAGTAACTGAGTGGGCCAGAGAGTGTCTGAAGCCAGAAAGATGTATAGTAGACTGTGAGATTGTTGCCGTGGACGACGACGGGAGACCCCTTGCCTTCCAGAATCTATCGAAAAGGATACAGAGAAAGTATGATATAAAGAGAATGGTAAAGAAGATACCTGTTCAGGTAAACTGTTTTGATCTTTTTTATGTCGACGGTGAGAGCTACATGGAGAGGAGCCTGAGGGATAGATGGAGCAAGCTCAAGGAAATAGTCAAGGAGAAGGAAGGGAGATTCGGCCTCGTGGATCATATAGAAACGGACGACATGGAAAAGGCAAACATGTTCTATCAGAAGGCTCTCGACCAGAATCAGGAAGGAGTTATGGTCAAAAATATGGATGCAGTCTATCAGCCAGGAAAAAGGGTTGGATACTGGAAGAAGGTCAAGGAGACAATGGAACCCCTTGATCTTGTTGTTGTAGAAGGTATATGGGGCGAAGGCAAGAGATCACAGTGGATATCTTCCCTGATGCTTGCTGCCCGAGATCCTGATACAGGTGATTTTCTAAAGACAGGTAAGATGGCTACAGGGATGACAGAGGAGCAACTACAGGAGATAACAAGTAGAATAAACGGTTTAATACTGGCTGAAGACGGTAGAACGGTGAAGGTCCGGCCGGAGATAGTTGTGGAGGTTGGTTACGAGGAGATACAGAGAAGCCCCAAGTATGACACGGGTTATGCACTGAGGTTCCCTAGGCTGATGCGTTTCAGATACGATAAGTCTGTCGAAGAAGTTGATACAATCGAAAGACTTAAAAGTCTTTATAACAAACAAGGTTAACAGTTACTACACCGAAGTAAGAAAATACTTAAGTGTGTGGGTAGTATAAATAAAAGGTGATAATTATGGTTGCATCAGAAGAAGTACTCGATCAACTCAAGACGCTTGGATTAAACTCATATCAGAGAAAGCTGTGGACTGCACTTCTTTCCAATGGAACATCCACGGCAGGTGAACTTTCCGATATATCCGATGTTCCGAGGAGTAGGACCTACGATGTTCTCGAGAGTCTGGAGGATCTCGGTCTTGTAAGAATACAAACGGGCAAGCCTATGAAGTATACGCCTGTAGAACCGGAAGAAGCTCTGGAAAGGCTGAAGAAAAAGCACGAAGAGAAGTTCGAGGAGATGAAGAACAAGATAGATAGACTTAAAGATAACAAGACGTTCAGCGAGCTTGACAGGCTCTACAGGGAAGGTGTTGAATCCACCGATCCCGGAGAGATTTCCGGTGCTCTGAGAGGTAGGAACCAACTTATGCAGCAGATGGAGACTATGTTCAGGAACTCCCAGGAAAGAATACATCTCATGACCTCCGAGGATGGTCTAAAAGAGATTTACAACAGCCACATAAACCATCTCAGGGATGCAAGCGAGAGGGGCGTGGACGTAAAGATAGCTGCTCCTCACAGCAAGGAGTCCAGTGATATACTTGAAAAAATATCCGAGTTTGCTGAAGTAAGAAGAATCCCAGAGAATCAAAGTTCAATAGGAAGGTTTTCTATTGTTGATGGCAACGAGTTTACGTTTGCACTGACACATGATAAAGAAGTAGACCCAACACAGGATGTCTCATTCTGGTCAAAAAGTAACCACGCAGCAGGCGATTTCCTGGAGCCTATATTCCAGAACTACTGGGAAAAGCTAAAGAAGAAGGAGTAGAAGAAAGTTTCTAACTTGCTATTGCGTAAAGACTGGGTATATTGATCTCCGTTAATCTTGTGGCATGGTCCAAGTCTATACTACTTTCAGATCCCAGGAGAAGTTCGATAAGTCCTGCTTCTTTTCTATACTCCTTGAAGTTTATATCGTCTTCCAGATATTCTTCAAATAATTTTCTTGCTTCGTTAATTCCGCCCCAATGGTCTACAAGCCCCTTTTCTAGGGCATCCTCGCCTATAATTATGTGACCTCTTCCAATCTCTCCCATCTCTTCTTCGGTTAGATTTCTGTTTATGGCGACAGATTGGGTGAAGTCTCCGTGTGTCTTACTTAGTATATTATCAAACAGTTCCCTTTCTTCATCGGTAAGATCTCTGTATGGCGATCCCATGTCCTTGAGATCTCCTTCTACTAGTCTTATATACTCTATCCCTTCCTCCTCCATCATCTGGGAGTATTCGAGGTAGGATGCACCTACACCTATGCTTCCGGTTATCGTTAGAGGATCGGATATTATCTTATCACATGCAGATGCAGCCCAGTAGGCCCCAGAAGTCGCCTGGTCCTGTAGCTGGCATACAGTGAACTCATCCACGTTTCCAATTACATTCTCTAACTGCCTTGAAGCAACCACGGTTCCTCCTGGCGAGTTAATTTGGAAAAGAAATGCCTTGGCACCTTCTGCTCTGGCTGTATCGATGTTTTCCTGAACTGCAGTTGGAGATGCCTCGACAGTATCTGCAAATATTCCTCCCCGTATAGGTATAACAGCTACCTCATTTCCATCCACGGGCCAGAATGCAAAAACCATTAGTACTATGAAAAAAACACCCAGTCCTGCTAGAACTGTTTTTGTAAGTTCCTTCTTATCCATAGAACATCATTACTCTTTCGTTGTTAATAAATATCCGGACAGAGTTTTATCTTCTTTCTCTGATTCTTTGCTTGACCTCCTCTACAAACTTCTCGGGATCCACGCCGTACTCTATGTCATCCTTCCAAATTCTACGGACTGCCAGCTCTCCGCTTTCCTCCTCTTTGTCACCTATTACTACAATATACGGAACTCTCTCTATTTCTGCCTCCCTGACCTTTTCACTGAGAGTGGTGGAATCGAAGTTTCTGTCCGATCTAATTCCTTCCTCCTCCAACATTTCGAATATTTCTTCGGATCGGGGTATGTTTCTGTCCGTTATGCTGAGTACACGCACTTGAACAGGTGCCATCCACGTGGGAAGATTTCCATCTGTGTGCTCTAGAATTATACCCATGAACCTTTCAAGTGAACCAAGTATTGCCCTGTGGATAAGGATGGGTCTGTGTTCTTTGTTGTCCTTTCCTACGTATGTCAGGTCAAACCTTTCCGGCATCGAAAAGTCAAGCTGTATCGTTCCGCACTGCCATTTTCTACCAAGAGAATCTTCTATGTGGAAGTCTATCTTTGGTCCGTAAAAGGCACCATCACCTTCGTTTAACTCATAATCCACTCCACTTTCTTCGAGTACCTCCTTTAAAATTTCTTCCGATTTATCCCATATTTCATCGCTGCCTATCCTTTCTTCTGGCCTGGTCGAGAGCTCCACGGAGTATCCAAGATCAAATGTGCTGTATATCTCATCCGTTAGATCTATGACACCTTCTATCTCTGACTTGAGCTGGTCCTCCTTACAGTATATGTGGGCATCATCCTGTGTAAAGCAGTTAACACGGAATAACCCCGAGAGTACACCGGATAGTTCTTCCCTGTATACTGTACCAAGTTCACCGAACCGCAGCGGTAGTTCTCTGTAGGACCGGGACTTTGATTTGTAGACAAGTATACCACCCGGGCAGTTCATTGGTTTCAGAGCCATGTCCCTGTCTTCGTACTCCGTTGGGAACATGTTGTCTCTGTATTTTTCCCAGTGTCCGGATATTTTCCATAGTTTCTCGTCGAGTACCATTGGGGTTGATATTTCTTTGTATCCAGCTTTTCTGTGCATGTCCCTCCAGAAACTCTTGAGTTCATCAAGTATCCTCATGCCGTTCTCATGCCAGAATACCATACCAGGGGCGGCACTGTAAAATGAGAAAAGGTTCATCTTCTGGCCAATTATCCTATGGTCGTTCTCCTTGAGATCCTTTCTATCAAGTTTGGTCTTTGATATCTGATCCAGGAGTCTCTTGGGATCTATCTTTTCGTCTACCTCCTCTTCACCCTCAGGTCTTATCTCCCTGCTGAGTTCTGATAGTGGGTGACCCTTGACATGTATTTCAAACTCCTTGTACCAGCCAAATGGTGATCTTATTACCTCATAGTCGTTTTTGAGTTTGTCCTCCAGAAGTTTTTGGCTTTCCATGGCCTTTCCGATATCCCCAGGCTCGGATGTGAGGTGTACCCATGGATATACGACAATTCTTTCTACATTGATCTGTTCTGCCACATCCCTTATCTCCTCGTCGGCCCTTTCTATAACATGTGACATATCTCTTTCATCGCCGGCTTCGAAAGCATTGAATACTACCAAGCACTCTTCTATCCTTCTGGGCTCTTTGTCGCAGTCTTCGGCGCTATCCACGGCCTTTTTATGTGGCTGGAACTCCAGATGGCTTGAATGTAACAGTAAAAGCTTCATGGAATCAACTCGCTATAGTGAGCCTTTGGTAGGTTTAAATTTCTTTCGGAACTCCTGTAGCTAGAACAGATCTTCTCAGAATGTAAAATGTCCACCGGACTGTCGCCTCATTTCAAAACACTCCTTGAATACGTTATCGGTATGTGATTAAATATGTTTTAGTCCCTTGTGCCTATGTGATGTTTTCCATCTCCTTGTTTTTTCTGTCCAGGTATGTGTATATGAACGGCAGGTTGTAGAGCATGTAGTAGATGAAGGCAGATGTCCATGCATCTATGGGTCCACGTGGACCTGCGACCTGGAATAGTATAGTCTGACCGGGCAAGCTAAGTGGTGAAAAAAGCCAGGAAGCATAGAGGGCTGCAAGTAGACCAAAGAGCCCGGAGGAGACACCCTGAGTTGGCAGTATTTTTCCATCTGTTTCTGCGATTTCCTTTAGTATAAAGACCGATATGCTACCTGCGGCTACGCCTGCTAGTCCTGATAGAAAGTAGTAGTATCCTATTCCTTCAAGTCCAAATGATACTGCCACTAAGCTGTAACCCTGTGTTAGCAAGGGCAGGGCTACCATGACCTGTACAACAGCCACTACAAGAATAGGATAAAACCGTGATTTCACTTTACCACAATGTTTTACTAAGTTTTCTGGAATTTTAAAAGTACCGTGCCTTTTTGGTGAGGCTTGGGCTACTCGCTGTTTAGGTAAACCGCCTTATCTTTGAACTTTCTTGGTGCATCCTTCAGTAGCCTTATCTTGAGTTCGTGTGGTAGTATGGTATAGTTCTGGAGGTTGTCCACTTTTACAAACCTTGCATCCAGAGGGATACTTTCATCACCTTCTTTCTCAGTTTCCCCGTTCTGCTTAACGGTTCCGCCTTCGTAATCACAGAGAAAGAAAAACTCCATGTGATGTTTGGTTCCACCGAAGAAGTCGTTGTAGTATATTATGCGGTTGACATCGACCTGGGCATTGGTCTCCTCCTTGACCTTTCTCTTAACAGCCTCGTGTATGCTTTCACCTGCCTCCACAGCTCCACCCGGTGGTACCCAGTATGACATATTACCCTGTTCATGTTTTACAAGGAGTATGGAGCTACGGTTCTGTACTATTGCTGCAACCCTGGGTATAAGTTCCATGTTTTAAACAGCACGTCTTTAAGTTAAATATTTTTAAGCCTTCCCGTTCAGTTTGTTACGGGTAGCCCGGTAGTCTAGCCACCTTTTTGTTCGTTGTTGCTCACGAAAAACGTGGGCGAAAAAAGGACAGGTGGGGCAATGGTCAAGGATGTCGGGCTTTGGACATCTGTTCAAAGCGTTGAGCTCATGGCGATGAAAGAAACCCGGCGACCCAGGTTCGAAAGACCCTTTGGAAAAAGCGTCCATGGAAAGGACGCGGGTCAGAAAATCCTGGCCGGGCTACCAATATTCCTAAACCAGGGTAGTTATAAAGAACGCAAGTTTAACTGTTGTCATGAAAAAGGTTTACAGCTATATTCCGGTTGCCGTGGTCAGTTTGGTCGGTTGGATCTTTATTTCGTACGTCATAGAAGGCGATTTCGATCCCCTAAGTACCTTTCTTTTTGCAGTTGCGTTTACAGTGACCTGGGTAGTTCTGGACTATTTTAATTTTTTTGACGGTTTCCGGTGACTACAAGGTTAGATTTATAAGCCTCAGGTACGAACTTCAAAACATGCCAGAGAAAATGTCAGAGAAAGACCACGAAGAGGATCTATTGAAGGATGTAAGTAAGATGTTTGCTAAAAGAAAGGCAATAGCTGGCGTTTTCCTTATTCTTGCCGCAACCTTCGGTGTTCTGGCTTTCACAGAGATACCCGGAGATATCACAGGTTACTACATCTTTGGAGAGCCTGAAACAGACGACGTGGAGATCGTTGCAGAAGAACTTGCAAAGGACATGAACAGGACGGTTCATGGTGAAAGAGAGGGTGTTTTGGAGTACGACATAGGGACTGCAGTCGAGAGAAAACTTGAAGAGGGATACTCCGAGGAGGAAGTTTCAATGGCACTGGAGATACTCGGAGAGGATCCAGAACTGGTTCATTTGAATTAGGAGTATTTTTTGAACCCACTTCTTTAACTTTTTAAAACTTCGGAACTCAGATAGTTCCATGGATCTGAACAGCATAAAGGAATGGTTTCAGTGCGGTAGCTGGGTGGATATACTGGAGAAAATCTCATACCTGGTTATATTTATCGCAGCTGTGATGGTCGTTGTTGGGCTTGGAATAGGAACTGTATACCCCGGATTTTTTGTCCTGGTTGCAATAGCTGGTTCGTTCCTTGTCCTCCTGGGAATAGTTTTATATATCTTGTCCGAACTATTAAGGACCTTGGGAAGGTGACGATATGGCACGAATGTATTCAAGAAAACATGGCAAGTCTGGTTCGACAAGACCTCACAGGGAAGAGGCTCCCCAATGGGTTGATATGAGTCCAAAGGAGATGGAGAATAAGATAGTTGAGCTTGCCAAAGAAGGGGTAAGTCCATCGGAGATAGGTGAGGTCCTTAGAGATCAGTACGGGATACCGTCCGTAAAATACTTCGGACTGAAGATAATGGAGGTTCTCGAGGAGAACGATATGGCACCGAAGATCCCCGAGGATATGGATAAACTCATGGACAGGGCCCAGGATATGAGAGACCATCTCGAGAAAAATCCCCGTGATTCTTCGGCCAAACATGGTCTTGAGCAGGCAGAATCCAAGATAAGAAGACTGAGCAAGTACTATAAAAGAAAGGGCAAGATTCCCGAGAACTGGAAGTACAAGATCGAGAAGGAGTTCCACAAGAGAGAGTAGCCCTTTCTTCCTGTATGTATTCTTCCAATATATTGCCCAGACCTAGAATCTGAGAGTGTTTGTCTATGGAAATACCCGAGGAACTCAAAGTTTTGTTGGAAAAGGCAGTGAATAGTTTCAGGAATATGGACAAAGTAAGGATAGTTTCACATTATGATGCCGATGGTATATCATCAGCTGCAATAGCACTTGCTGCTTCCGTGCGTCAGGGTAAGAAGGTCCACCATACAGTTGTTAAACAGATAAGACCGGAAGTAATCGACATGCTCAACGAAGAAGGGGATGAAAACCTACTTTTCACGGACCTTGGATCTGGCCATCTTTCCTCTATAAACATGCTCAACGCGGACAACATAATTGTTCTGGACCACCACCATGTCTCAGGTGAACTTGAAAATGGCTTCCATGTGAACCCGCACCTCGTGGGTCTCGAGGAGGACACGCTTTCTGGTGCCGGTGTAACATATCTGTTTGCCAGGGAACTCGATGAAAGAAACAAGGACCTTTCGGCACTGGCCGTTGTCGGAGCAATTGGAGATATCCAAGAAGAAAACTGGAAGATGAATGGAATAAACAAGATGATAGTCAAGGAGGCCCAGGAGATGGGCGTTCTTAAGATGGGAGAGGGCCTAAGACTCTTTGGAAGGCTTTCCAGACCTGTGCACAAGGCCCTGCAGTATACCTCCAGGCCACATATACCCGGCGTGTCGGAGAGTGAATCCGGATCGGTACAGTTTCTTTCAAGCCTTGATATAGATCTGAAAAACGGCGATGGATCATGGAAAAAGCTAGTAGATCTGGACGAAGACGAAAAGAAAGAACTTGCTTCGGCTGTCATAAAGAAAAGAGTTAGAAACGGTGTGGATGGCCCTGAGGAGATATTTGGAAATACATACACACTTTCTTTCTTCGACGGCAGGTTCAAGGATGCCCGGGAACTATCCACGACTCTGAATGCGTGCGGTAGAATGGAGCAGGGTGAGGTCGGAATCCTGGCCTGTATAGGTGATGAGGAAGCAAGAAAGGACATGGAGAGTATTATCAAAGGATACAAAAGAACCCTAGGGAAACTTATAAGAACGGTCCGAAACAACGAGGATTTCGTTGAGGCAGGAGATGTGTTCAACCTCATGGACGGAAGAGGCTCCATACCCGAGAACTTCATAGGAACTATATGTTCTATACTTCAGAGCAATCTGTCTCCTGGTAAGGTCCTGGTGGGAATGGCTGAGTCCGAGGACGATAGAGCAAAGATCTCAGTCAGGGTTCCCGATGACATCGAAGTCAGTGTCGGTGAGATAATAGAGGATATATCCGACAGCATGGATATTGATGGTGGAGGACACGACAAGGCTGGTGGTGGGTATGTTCATAGTGAAGATGTGGATGAGTTTCTTTCTCTTCTGGAGGAAGGAATAAAAGGTGCTGCTTAGAAATCTTTTTAAATGTTAACCCCAAAGTATGTGAGGATACCATGGCACAGAAAGGCCGTCTAAAAGGCAAGGAGTGGTACACTGTCAAGTCTCCGGAGATGTTCGGAGGAAAGAAGATAGGTGAAATGCCAGCTGCGACCGAAGAGACCGTGAAGGGTAGAACTATAGAAACCGGGGTAACCGATATACATGGAAGTTCCAGGAAGTACTACTTCAAGGTGAAGATGAAGGTTACAGACGTAGACGGTAAGACGTGCAGTACAAAGTTCGTTGGTCATGACTGCTCGAGGGACTACATAACAAGGATAGTTAGGAAGAGAAGTAAGAGGATAGATGAGATAACCAGAGTTGAGACCAAGGACGGTACTGTTATGAGAGTTAAAACGATATGTGCTACGATAAAGTCCGTTGGTGCATCGACACAGACATCAATACGTAAAAAGTTAAGTGAAGTTATCAAGGAAGAGGCATCAAAGAAAAACTGCGAGGATTTCATAAAGGATATATTTATGAACAGGTTACAGGGGAAGGTTAAGAGGCATATAGACAAGATATATCCTCTACGTGAGATAGAGTTCAGAAAGACCGAAGTAGTCGAATAGTTTGCACCTTTTCTGGGACAATTTTTTAAACAACCAGACCACTCTTTATATATGGTGATTAAATGAGCGCTGCTGTAAAACTTGCTTTAGGTGTTGTTGTAATTCTGATAGGTCTATGGCTTCTCCTTCCTGCAGGATTCGTAGAGGAAATCAAGCCAGAAGAAGGTATCTCAGAAACGCTTGACTGGTGGGAGCCCTTCACAATCGTTGTAATGGGTATGATACCACCTTTCCTTATATTGATCGGGATTCTGGTGGTATGGATAGAAGCTGAGGAAATGAGGACACCCAAAATTTCTGATTTAGAGATGGAAGTTGAGGAAGAGGAGTAAAATCCTCCCTCACGTCAAAATTTTTATTATATCTCCATCTTTTAGGACGTGGTCTACTCCTATCTTTCTGCCAGATTTACAGTCTATCGCTCCTATCATATCATCTCCTATATCGCTGTGGACCTTGTAGGCAAGGTCCCCTGCCGTTGATTCGTTTTCAAGCAGTATCGCATCCGGAAGAACATTACCTTTCTTGTCTGTGTACTTGTTTTCGTTTTCGACGGGGTATACCACTATCAGATCAAGTAGTTGAAACACGGCCCTGTTTATTACTTCCTGTACACCGGTTGACCCGTATTTATCTATTATGTTTGCAACGAAGTCCAGGGCGTCCTTCTGTTTCTTTGGTATGTTTTCGTCAGTTACCTTGAAATCACCTCGGCCGGGGATATACTCCACTTTACCGACTTCTGATGCCTTTCTGAGTGCCAGTTCTGCTTCAGCACAGCACGGCAGGACATCGAGATCGGTCCGTGCCCTCAGGTCCTCCAGTTTTTTCTCTGAGCCCGGTAGATCTATCTTGTTTGCCGCCACAAGCATTGGTTTTGTCTGTTTCCTCAGCTCCGTCGCGAAGCCCTTTATATCTTCCTCGGTCCAGCTCCCTGGTTTTTCGGAATCGAGCCCCAACTTTACCATGGCCTTCTTTATATCCTTTCTTTCTATTTTCAACCCGGAAAATCTATCGAGGAGCTGGTTTTCAAGATCCTTTCCTTCTAGTTCTATGGATGATGAGATCTTGTTCCACTCTCTCATGAATATATCCTCGTACCAGAAGTCAAGTTCGTCTTCAAGGAAGCTTATGTTTTCATGGGGATCGTGGTTCTCGGTTGGTTCACCCTCCGAGTCGGTTCTTCCCGATATGTCCAGCACGTGTATAAGTACATCCGCCTCTCTTAGGTCGTCCAGAAACTGGTTACCCAGTCCACGTCCCTTGTGTGCATCCGGTACCAGCCCGGCTACATCCAACATGTTTATAGGAATGAACCTCGTTCCGTTTACACATCTTCCGTTCGGGTCGCACGTCGTGTCAGTCTCCCTGCATGGACATTCCGTGGTAACGTATCCAACACCGCGGTTTGCTTCTATGGTAGTGAAAGGATAGTTCTGTATCTCTATGTCTGCAAGCGTTGCGGCCTTCATAAAGGTTGACTTTCCTGTATTTGGTGCACCCACAAGCCCTACTTGCATGGTTAAACTTTTCACGGTAAATATATAAAACCAGACATCGGTTATAATTTAACTTTAAAAACATAGGTTTTCAATACATAAAGGAATTCTGGATAAGGATGATAAGATGAAGGCAGCAGTATGTGAAGTGTGTCTGAAAAACGATATGCTCTGTGAAGGATGTTCGAAGAAGCTGGAGGAAGGAGAGATAACAGAGGAGGCTGTGGATATATCAAGGTATCTTTACTCACTTGTAGACGAGTATCCCTACCTTGAGGATGTCGAGATAGGTGAGATATATACAGGGGATGAGGTAACGGTCATCGTTGCTTCAAGAGATGATGTAGGAAAGGTTGTAGGAAAGGGCGGTGAGATAGTAAAGAAGCTCGCAGATGAGGTCGATGGAGCGATACGTGTTGTTGAGATGAGCAAGGACGTAAAAAAGTTTTCAAAGAACCTCTTACCCGATGTCAAAGTTTACGGAGTTAACAAGGTGTTTTCTCCAGACGAGGACTACTACAAGGTTATCGTGAACCCAGACGACAGCAGGAGGATAATGTTAAAGGAGAAGGAGTTCACGGAGCTTGTCAAAAAGGTAACTGGCGACAGGGCCAAAATTTCCTTTAACTGATCAGTTTCTTTCTGTACTTATTCGGGATTATTCTATCCGCTTTTTAAAATGTAACAACTGATTAATAGTAACATTTATAAAGAAAGAAAACTAAGTTACAACTGGTGAGTAACAATGGAACATGATACCTTTATAGAAACCTACAGGTCCGGATTCGATCTTGAGGATGAGAAAGTACTACCTGGTAACCCAGGTGAAGAAAAGGATTACTGGACTTTCTGTTGAAACCGGGGTCAGTTTTGCTGGCCCTTCGCTATATTTTCTTAATCCTCTTGTAAAATACCCAGAACGGACAGCCTTTGATAATTTCTGGCTTCGGTACCATCTTTTTATTTTTATAAGTGAAACTATGAATGGATATTCATGAGAATCGCTATCGTGGACCCTGAGAAATGCAATCCCGAAAAATGTGACTGGGAATGTTTCAAGGCGTGTCCGGTTAACAGAAAAGGAGATAAATGTATCAAAAAAGACAAGAAGGCAAGGATAGAGGAGAGTCTATGCATAGGTTGTGGTATTTGTGTAACCAAATGTCCTTTCGATGCTATAAGAATAGTTAACACACCAGAGGAGCTGGACGAAAGACCCATCCACCGCTTTGGGGAAAATGCTTTTGTTCTTTACAGGCTCCCAATACCCAAAAAAGGAGGTGTTGTTGGTCTTCTTGGTGGAAACGGACTTGGGAAGTCGACCGCCCTGAAGATCCTTTCTGGCCAGATAGAACCAAACCTCGGGGACCCAGGAGAATCGGCTTCTATAGACGAAATCTCGGAGATATTCAGGGGTACCCAGCTCCATGACTACTTTCAAAGCATGGAGGAGGAAAGGGTTACTGCATACAAACCACAACGGGTTGAGAAAATACCCGAAATATATGAAGGCAGAGTAGGCGACTTCCTAGACAGGGTAGATGAAAGAGAGGTTCTCGGAGACGTTCTGGACAGACTCAGTATAGATAATATAACCGACAGAAAACTGGAAGAACTTTCCGGCGGGGAGTTGCAGCGAGTTGCCATAACAGCTACGATATGTAAACAGGCTGATATATACTATTTTGACGAACCGTCATCCTATCTCGATGTGTATCAGAGACTTCAGATGGGTAAGCTTATTCAGGAGCTTGCTGAGGATAAGACTGTGATGGTTGTCGACCATGATCTGGCAACACTCGACTATCTTGCAGATACCATACATGTTTTTTACGGTGAACCTGGAGCATATGGTGTGATTTCCAAACCTTACTCAACACGGAAGGGAATAAATGCATATCTTGAGGGTTATATTAGAGAAGACAACGTTCGTTTCAGAGACGAGCCCGTGAGATTTGATGTCCGTGCTCCGACCCAGGAGAAGGAAAGAAAAACCCTTCTGGAGTTTCCAGAGACCCATAAGAAACTGGGCGACTTCAGACTTACCGTGGAGGAGGGAAAACTTGCCCAGGAGGAACAGCTTGGTATATTCGGTGCCAATGCCCTTGGAAAAAGTACCTTTGCAAAGATACTTACAGGCGAACTACAGGCGGATGAGGGTGGACCGGATGAAAGCATAGACATCTCATACAAACCACAGAAGATAAGAACCGGAGGGAGTGGTAGGGTAATAGACTTCCTGTCGAAGTTCGTAGATAATCCATACTCAAACGATTTCAAAAACCAGATACTTCGACCGCTTGAACTCGAACACCTGCTTGATAATATGGTATCAAACCTTTCGGGTGGCGAAAGACAGAGGCTGGCGATAGCTGTCTGCCTTTCCAAGGAATCCGATGTTTATCTTATGGATGAACCCTCTGCATACTTGGACGTAGATCAACGTCTTGCAGTGGCAAAGCTTATACAGTCTGTAACTTCCCGTAATGAAGCCTCCTGCATGGTTATAGACCACGACATACTATTCCTTGATTACCTATCGGAGAGAGGAATGGTATTTCTGGGTGATCCTGGTGTTGAAGGAAGAGGGGTCAAACCAGGTGCACTTGAGTCATCGTTTAACTGTTTTCTTGAAGATGTAGGTGTGACGTTCAGAAGAGATCCCCAGACTGGAAGACCACGTGCAAACAAACTAGGTTCTGTAAAGGACAGGGAACAGAAGAAAAAAGGAAACTACTATTATGTCGACTGAACCTGGTTCTATCTTCTGGGCGGTCCGTCGAGCTTCCTTTCTATATCATCTAACCTAAACAGAATCTCTTCAAGCATATCTTTTATATCATCCTGGTTTCCCGTAGTCCTGTTTCTTGTGTCCCTTGTCCTTTCCACAGGTTTTCGATGTCTTCTCCTATCCGTGGGAAACCCTTCAGAAGGACCTTGATCTTTTTGTACTGGTGGCCTGGGTCTTTCGTTTCCATGTCTCTGTGTATCCCGGACATTCGGTATTTTTCTTATATCCTTCTCTGAAGGCATCCGGAGGTCCTCTCTGTTTCTACTTCCGCCTGATGTGGACAGTCTCTGTCTTCTTCTCTCGAGGCCAGAGGTGTCTCCCATAGGTTTACTTTTAGAGTCTGTGCTGGGTACATCGGACTTTTTCTTAGAAAATACATTTTTCAACCTGTCCAGTACCATAATTTTATTATTAGTAAAGAGGTATTTAATAGTGTTGTGCAGTAAACCAACAGAGGATGCTTTATATGCTCGAAGAGGGCTTTATCAAGGACTTTATAGATGAAAAGGGCAGAGGACTGAGACCGAGGAGTATAACCTTCAAGGGCAAGTCTGGCTTTCCTACTGGCATATATTTCAGCACCATAGATATACTCGAGGCCATGGGCTATACTGTACAGAAGGTCAACGATTGGATAGAGGTGAATCCACGTTCGGACTTCTACGATGACATCGTCCAAAAAAAGCAGACAGTGGAACAGCAGGTGGCAAGGGTTCTGAGCACGATTTCTGAAACAAGGAAGGAGCTGGAGCTCCTTCGGCACGACAAGAGAAAGCTTGATAGGATAGTTGAACACAAGGAGAACGACGACATAGACGTCCTGAAAAGTGACTTTGTAGACCTTGTTGACAGGAATACCGATATGAGCCTGCTTAACCTTGCAAACAGTGGAAGGTTTCCTTCGATAGTAGTGGATTTTTACAAGATAGAGGACGAAGATGATATAGACAAGCTGGAGGTTTCGAGGGGCGAGAAGCAGGTTCTCCGGAAGAAATGGCAGCTCTTCCTAGACTGGAAGAAGAGGTATGTCGGTGAAATAGAGAGAAAGAAAAATATGATAGACAGTGAGTTAAGAAGCAAGGAGGCTTCTCTTGAAAGTTTAGAGGATTCTCTGAAACCCTATGCAAGGGCACTTGAAAGGATAAAGTTATCGGATCCAAATGAGTATAAGGGACTCAGAGACCCAAAGATAGTCGAGAGGTATCCTGGTTCCATAGTTGGCGTTGAGCTCTGTGCATGGAAGGAGCTTAGCCTTGAATCCGTTTACGCGGACCATGATAGAATAGAGCCGGACGTTGTTGATAGTGCAAGCAAGAGAGGTGAAAGCGGTTACGAGTTCTTTTCGTTCATGTATGTAAACGTTTCAAAAAAGTCTCTGATAGTGTCCGGAAAGGACAAGGAGGGTATAAACATAAAGGTGATGCCTGCTCTTGTCCACAGAAAGGATATGAATGAGCTGAGAGATGCTATAGACGAAAGGGAGAAGGAGCTCATAAAGTCCATAAAGAGGCTGGGTGGCGGTGTGGTAGAGGAGGAGGAAGAGGAGTGCGAGGAGGAAAGGGTCATGGACAGGTTGAAGGACATAGGTAGAAGGATACTGATGATACCTGACGAAAGAAGTGCCCATCCTAGCCACGAGAAGCAGCTTAAGATTGCAATAGAGGAGGACGTTGATAAGCTTTATGAAAAGATAAAGGAGGCGGGCGGTGGGCTGAAGCTGTGGAAGCTCAGGAAGGGAAAAGGATGAGGTTTTACTTATGATAGACACGGTAAAGAGTTTTTTTGGTATCTCGACCGATGAGAGAAAGCTGGAGCCCGAAGGCTATACGGTACAGGCCAGTTCCTGGCCGGAGGTTGCAGGTGAGAGGATTCTCGAGACAGTTTCTTCTGTGGCCCAGAAAGGAGTTTCATCTATGGAGATAACCCTTAACCACCCCGAATCTCTCACGGAACATGCAGTGGAGGAGATAAAGATATTCCACGAGCAGGAGGATGTGAAAGTTAACATACATGCATCACTTGATCTGAGACTTGCTATGGCCGAGAAAAAAAGTTACAGAAGAGTCGATGAGTATATGAAAGGCTTCATAGCGAAGGCCAAGGAGATCGGCGCCGACTACATAAATGTCCACACTTCCAACTTCCCCAGCCCCGAACTAGGTAGAATGAGAGGAATAATGTATGAGGTAATGGTCCACCCCGACGGAGAGCCTATAAGCAAGTTTGTCGAGGAAAGACTTATGAAGAGACACTCCGATTCAGAGACATTTGACTGGCTTGTCAGGGATCTGAGAAAAAAGGCAGGTATTCCAAATGACTGGTGGATATCCGAGGCTATATCAGGAGACAGCGGTTATCTCGATAAACTAATATCCGACAAAGAGGTCGATGAGTATTACAGAGCAAAAAAAGAGGATCTACAGAATCAAGCTAAAAGGCTGGGACGTGATCCAGATGAGGTCGATGTCAGTAGACAAAATGCAAAGGAAGAGCTCAAGGAAAGGTATATGTCGAACCGTGAGCTCATAATCAAGCGTTTTAGAGAGATGGACGATGACTTCAAGCTTGATGTTTCTAGAAAGGCCTTTGAAAATATGATAAACGAGGGACAGGTAGATCTCGAACGTATTTTCAATGAGTTCAGAACGTATCAGCTAATTGGTTGGTGGATGTACGAAAAAGGACATCCAATATGGAGAAAGATATGTGGCAACAGAAGCCCCAAAGATCTGGAGGAGAGTAAGGATATGGATCTTCTGGTCGATGCTGTTGCAGGTAGGTACATACAGGGACACGTAAAAAACTGGAAGCAGGCTCTGGAAAACTCTGGGGTCGTTGTTACACTTGAGACGCCCGATGCCAGGGAAAATGAGTTTCTTGGATACTACAGGCTTGTGGATCCCACGAGGATATATAATGTGATAAAAGCTATAGACCATCCAAACATAAAGCTCTGTTTTGATTTTGAACATATAGCCACACAGGGAATAAACGTAAAGGAAATCCTCAGGAAGTCTCCGGATGGACTGGGGAGGGAAACTTACCTGGTACATATTTCAAGTAGACCTTCTCCGGGGCACGAACATTTTCCACTCCAGAAGGGGGAGATAGAGCTATATGAGATGCTGTGGGAGCTGAAGATAAGAGGATTCGAAAGTGGATATATAACATTTGAAAGGGGCGGCGGACAGCAAACAGGCGAGGGTGATAAAATATGGAAGGAGTCTATATCCCGTGCAAAGGAGATGGCAATGTTTCTCGAAGATGAAGTTTCGCCGAGTGAACTCCCCGACTGGTTCTACGGCTACGATGATAAGGAGTTCAAAAGAGATCAAGCGGTGATCATGAGCAAAACCTTTGAACCACTCAAGGGTCTCATAGAGTCACCCGAACTCGAAGACACATTCCTAGGAAAGCATGCTGTAGAAAAGGAACCCAGGATGCGTGGAGATGGATGGAAAAAGGAAGAGCACCAGTGATGGAAAACTTTTATATAGTATGAGTTGTAACTATTAAGTGGTTAATGGTGTAAATCATGACTTCCGAAAACAATTCTGAACGTCCTGAAAATGGTTTGAAGCCAGATAAAAGTTTTGCTGGGAAAACAAGGGATTATAGGTCAACAAAGAGGAAAATAAAGGACTTTCAGAAGCAAAGGAGGATGGATGCTGCTGAGAAGTTCAAAAAGGAAGCTATGGAGAAGCACGGGGAATATATAAACGCTATAATAGGTACTGGATCTGTTACAAGGGATGAGTTCTCCTCGGAGTCAGATCTGGATATAACTGTTTTTATAGATGATACCAGAGATGATATGGACGGTAAAAAGAAAAAGAAGATAGAAGAAGATCTCAGAGAAATAGCCAAGGGTTGCGGAAAAACCAAGTCAGGTAACCATATACTCCATGTACAGCCGCCCTGGACGATAACAGAGTACTGGGATATGATGAGGAGAGGAAGTCCTGTGGCACACTCTTGGACGCAGGATGCAGTTGCACTGTATGATGATGGTTTCTTCGGTCCTATTCAGAGACTGTATAAGATGGGGAGGTTTCCTGCTACCAGAAAGTCTGCCCAGAAGAGGATGTCCAAGGTTCCAAAGAGGATCAACAGAGCCCAACGGATGAAGGTTCTGATAGTCGCAAAGGATGTTTACCATGCGATGACCAACTCACTCCAGGCAGTTATAGTCTATATGGGCGAGGAGGTTCCGGCTCCCAAGCAGCTTGCTGAAGTAGCAAGGGATAAACTTGTCCAGAGAGATCTTTTGGATGAGAAGTACGTTGAGCAGTACGAGGAGGTCTACTCCATATACAAGGCGGTTGAACACAATGATCTGGATGAGATGGAAGGCGAGAAAGTAGACAAGTATATAGAAATGGCAAAGGAGTTTGTCGGAGAAATGCAGAAAATGATGAAGAAGATAGAGATAAACAGAAAGGCAAGGAAGATACAGTCAAACTACGAATCAATGGTTAAAACCTCCGTTGCAGCTCTGAGGGCACTTGGTAAGCTACCAGAGGACCCCAAAGATCTACCGAGGTCGTTTAAGGAAAATCTCATAGAGGAAGAGCTTGTGGACCCCAGGTATGAGATAACCCTGGGAAAGGTACTTGAGATGAAAAAGAAGCTGAACGAAAAGGATATAGAGGATATCAGTGAACACTCAATAAACGTTGCGATGGACTTTGTTAAAAGCTTCATGAGAGATGTGCATGAGCTGATGAGGGAGAAGGGTCTGAAGCCAGGTGAGATAAAGGAGGAACACAGACCTGAGGAGATACCGGATCCAAAATCCATAGATTCCGATAAAGAAGTATTTAGGTGCGACGAGTGTGGTAAGGAGTTCGGAACCGAGAGGGGTCTGAACATACACAAGGGCAGAAAACACAAGTAGCTTTATATCACACCTTCTTTCCTGAAACTACTGTTATCTTTTTAAAATTCCCTGCATAACTACTAACGAATGTCGCAGCTTATAATCGCAGAAAAGCCAAGTGCAGCAGGTCGTATTGCCCATGCACTTGCAGACGGAGATGTCTCAAAAAAGAGCAAAGGCCGTGCAGTCTGGTATGAAATTACAGTAGGCGATGAAAAAACATATGTTGTGCCTGCAGTGGGCCATATATTTACCCTTGAACAGAAAGGCAAGGGTTGGGACTATCCTGTTTTTGATATGGAATGGAGACCAACTCACGAAGTAAGGAAGAAATCAAAGTGGATGAAAAACTACTATTCCAACCTCAAAAGCCTTGCAAACAAAGCCGATAAGTTTGTTAATGCATGTGACTATGATCAGGAAGGCAGTGTAATAGGCTACAACATACTCAAGTTTATAGTGGGCACCGAGAACGCGGCTAGGATGAAGTTTTCTACACTCACAGTTTCGGATCTACATGAAGCCTATGATGGTATGTCCGATGAGCTGGATCACGGTATGGTTGAGTCGGGTCTCGCCAGACATGTACTGGACTGGCTCTGGGGTATAAACCTGTCACGGGCACTTACCTTGTCAGTTAAAAACAATACCAATACGTTCCAGATTCTTTCAACCGGAAGGGTACAGGGACCTGCTCTGAAGATACTCGCAGAGAGGGAGAGGAAGATCGAAAAGTTCGAACCCGAGGACTACTGGATACTCGAGGCTTTGATGGAGGCCGATGACAAAGGCATAGAGGCGAGACATGAAACGGGTAAGTTCTGGGACGAAGAAGAGGCCGAAGAGTCAAAGGAAAGGGCCGAAAAAAACGGTGCCCTTGTAGAGGAAGTCAGTAAGAACAAGTACAAACATAAGCCACCGGTGCCGTTTGATCTCTCTTCACTCCAGAGGGAATCCTATTCTGCCTTTCGGTTTTCTCCTTCGAAAACTCTTAATGTTGCACAGTCCCTTTACGAATCAGGTCTTATTTCATATCCAAGGACCTCTAGCCAGAAACTGCCTCCCAAGATCGGTTACAAGAATATACTGAAAAAGTTAAAAAATCAGAAAAAATACAGCGACCTGGTTTCAACAGTTCTGGGTATGAAAAAGGTAGTTCCTAAGCAGGGCAAGAAGGAGGACAAGGCACATCCTGCTATATATCCAACCGGCTCAAAGCCCAAAAAACTATCAAAGGACGAGAAGAAGCTTTACGACCTCATAGTCAAGAGATACCTTGCAGTGTTCGGTGAGGCTGCTGTGCGAGAATCTGTAAAACTTGGATTTGATCTATCCGGGGAGAAGTTCCATGCAAAGGGCAAAAGGACCCTCGAGGAGAACTGGTTTGAACTGTATGAGCCCTATGTAAAAAAGAAGGAGCAGCTGGTTCCAGATCTAAAGGAAGGAGAAAAACTGGATGTTTCAGAGGTAAGAAAGCTTGATAAACAGACCAAGCCCCCCAACAGGTACACGCAGGCTTCGCTTGTTTCAGAGCTTGAAAAGAGAAACCTGGGAACAAAGGCTACAAGGTCTCAGATTATAGACAAACTCTTCAGCAGGGGCTACATAGATGGGTCGCCTATAAAGGTAATGGATATAGGACTTGCCGTGGTCGACACGCTTGAGGAGTATGCACCAGGAGTTCTATCAGAGGAGATGACCAAGGGAATAGAGGATGATATGGAAGATATACGCGATGGAAAAAATACACGGGATGGTGTCATAGAGAGTGCCAAGGAAAAGCTGGAAGAGATTCTAAAGGACATAAAGAAGCACGAAGAAAGCATAGGAAAGGGACTCAAAGACGCTGTAATCGAGACAAAAAGAAAAAAGAGAGAACTTGGTGAGTGTCCAGAGTGTGGCGGCACGCTCAAAGTTATAAAAACAAAAAAGAGCCAGTTCGTGGGCTGCTCGGGCTATCCTGACTGTGAAAACTCATTCCCGCTTCCTCAAAATGCAAAGATAGTTCCGACCGATAAGGAATGTAAGGACTGTGGTCTTCCTGTATTCAAGGTGATCAGAAGAGGTAAGAGGCCCTTCTCCATGTGTCCTGATCCTGACTGTAAATCGAAGGATGATTGGGGTTCTTGAGAATCAGATAAAGCTAAACTTCTTTTCGGGTTTTTTCATTCCAGTTCCTGTTATTACTACCTGCGTTTCTTCCCCTTCCGGCCTTGACCTATGTTTCCTGAGAATTGCCAGTCTTTTCCCCCGCTCGAACTTTTTCATCTCTATAAGGCACTTTGACTGATACTTGGCTATATCTCTGGAAACCAATTCCACGCCGCCGTTTTCTATGTCTGCATATATCTGGTTTGTTATAAGAACAGGTATCTCTCTTTTCCTTGAGAGGTTTGAAAGTACTGAAAGTTGATTTGCAAGCCTACTGTTTATATCTCTGGTATCTCCGTTGCTTAACTCAAGCCTATACAGTGTTACGAGAGAATCGAGAACTATAAGACCTACATCCTTCTTTTCACATATTTTATCCAGCCTGTCTACGTTTTCGTCCTGGTTGTCAAAGTTGTCGGGTTCTATAAGTATTATCTCATCCAGTGGACCTTCGAGATCTCCTGCTATCTGACCAAGCCTTTCCTTTGAAAATCCACCTTCCGTATCTATGAAAACAACCTTTTTGCCCTCTTTGATACACGAAACAGTTGTCTGTAGACATAACGTAGTTTTGCCACAACCAGGTGGACCGTATACGTTTGTCAGCGTATTTTTTTCTATACCACCACCGAGCAGTTCATCCAGTTCTTCACACCCAGTGGAAAGTCGTTCCACTTTCATAACAGTTAAGTTTTCGCCTAATGCTTAAAATATTAACTTTTTAATTCATCTAAACAAAAACTATATAAAGTTTAGTTTATATAAATTAAAAACATGACCAAGAACCTTACTATGGACAGGAGCGGCGAACTCGCTGTTCTTGTCAGCTTCCGCATCGACTCGGATCGTTTCAAATCCAACTACCAGCGTAATAAGTTTTACCGTGGTCTTTATGGCTGGAAGCAGAAGGTCAAAAGAGATGACAAGGAGTATGTATATATCAGAAAGGGGATACTTGATGACGTACCCAACATAAAGGTCGATAAATCTGTCTACATAGTTCCCGTGGAGATGTTGGATAGAGTACTAAACTATCTGAACCTATGGAAGGGCAAGGTTAACTATAAAATCTTCAAGGTCCTTTTGGAAGAGGATAGCTTTAAAAAAATGAACACAAAAGAGAAAGAAGAGGTTACAAGCTGGGTTGATATCCCGGTTAGATAGGTGAAATTATGGATGAAAACAATGATGTCGTCAGACTGAAGGTAGGTGAGCTCACTTCCAGGGAGGAGTTTGGCAAGGGTATAGCTCGCCTTGACTCAAGGGTAATGAAAAACTTGAATGTGGCAGAGGGCGATGTTATTGAGATAGAGGGTAAAAAGAAGACAGGGGTCCTTGCAGTGAGATCTTACCCAGAAGACATAGGAAGTAATCTTATCCGTGTGGATGGACTTATCAGAAAGAATGCCGGTACTTCAGTCGGAGAAAAGGTAAAGGTAAGACGGGCTGATGTAAAGCCTGCTGAAAAGATTACACTTGCTCCGGCCCAAAAAGGGGTTGCTCTACATATTTCTCCAAATATACTGAAAAAGAACCTCTATATGCGTCCTGCTTCAAAGGGTGACATAATAGTACCAACATCGGTGAGAAGCGATAGAAGGGGAAGCCTTTTCGAGGACTTTTTTGGAGAAGATATATTCTCTGAGATGATGCCCGGCATCGGAGGAACTGAGACCAGGCTTATGGTGGTAAATACAAAACCCGGGGAAATAGTTAAAATAGATGACCAAACCGTCATAGATCTTAAACCAAAGGCCGTTGAGATACAGGAAGAGGATATACCAACAGTTACATACGAGGACATAGGAAGTCTACACGACGAGATAAAGAAGGTCAGGGAGATGATTGAGGTACCTTTGAAGCATCCTGAGGTTTTTGAAAGACTTGGAATAGAACCACCCAAGGGTGTACTGTTACATGGTCCTCCAGGAACAGGAAAGACACTTCTGGCGAAGGCCGTAGCGAATGAAGCAGGAGCCAACTTCCAGACTATAAACGGACCCGAGGTTATGAGCAAGTTCTACGGCGAGTCGGAGAAAAAGGTAAGAGAGATATTCAACGAGGCAGAAGAAAATTCCCCGTCCATAATATTCATAGATGAGATAGATGCGATAGCATCCAAGAGAGAGGAAACCACAGGTGAGGTAGAAAAACGTGTTGTGTCCCAGATGCTTACACTCATGGACGGTCTAGAGGCAAGGGGGCAGGTCATAGTTATTGCAGCTACAAACAGAGTGGATGCAGTCGATCCGGCTCTCAGAAGACCTGGACGTTTTGACAGAGAGATAGAGATAGGTGTACCTGACAGAAAGGGTAGAAAGGAGATACTACAGATACATACCAGGCATATGCCATTGACCAAGGAGGTTGATCTTGACTATATTTCAGATAGGACCTATGGCTATGTTGGTGCCGATATAGAAGCACTTGCGAAGGAGGCAGCCATGCATGCTTTGAGAAGGATACTTCCGGATATAGCTGATCTACAGGATATGGATAAACTTCCTGAGGATACGCTTGAAAAATTAAAGGTAAGTGAGGAGGACTTTGATCATGCAATGAGAATGGTAGAGCCTTCTGCCATGAGAGAGGTCCTTGTTGAAGTACCCAACGTCAACTGGGAGGATGTCGGAGGACTTGAAAATATCAAAGAAAGGCTCAAAGAAGCTGTTGAATGGCCTCTTCAGAATCCGGAGGCATACAAAAGATTAGGTATAAAACCACCATCCGGTCTGTTGTTGTACGGTCCACCTGGATGTGGAAAGACGATGCTTGCCAAGGCGGTTGCAAGCAAGTCCGACTCGAACTTCATAAGTGTGAAAGGACCCGAGCTGTTAAGTAAGTGGGTCGGTGAGTCAGAGAAGAGGGTAAGGGAGATATTCAAAAAGGCAAAACAGGTCGCACCTACGATTGTATTTTTCGACGAACTGGATGCACTTGCCTCAGAGAGGGGAAGCTCTGCAGGTGAGAACGTTTCCGAGAGAGTAGTTTCCCAGATACTAACAGAGATGTCGGGCCTGGAAGAGCTTAACGATGTCATGGTACTTGGTGCAACCAACAGACCGGATATGATAGATTCAGCACTTCTTCGTCCGGGACGTTTCGACAACCAGCTTCTGGTCCCTGCACCGGACAAAGAAGCCAGACTTGAAATATTCAAGGTACATACAAAGGAGATGCCCCTTTCGGACGATATAGACCTAGAAGAGCTTGCAGAAAGTACCGAAGGATATTCGGGTGCAGATATTTTTGCCATCTGCAGAGAGGCTGCTATGAACGCACTCCGGGAGAATATGGAGTCCGATATAGTGCGTAAAAAGCACTTTGAACAGGCCTTCGAAGATTCCAGCCGTTCTGTTACCGACAGCATGATGGAGTATTACAATGAGTTTGAGATCTCAAGGCAAAGAATAAAGGAAGAGGATGAAATAGGCTACGTGGGATAATTCTATGGAACTACCTGCTCTTTTTGTGAACTTCAAGACCTACGAAGAGGGTACAGGCGGAAAAGCAGAGGAGTTAGCAGGACTATGTGAGGACATTTTTTTGGATACAGAAAAGACTATAGTTCCAGTTGTTCAGGTTTCAGACCTACATAGGGTCTCCCAAAAAGTAGATATTCACATATACGGCCAGAGGATGGATCCAGTTGGATACGGTTCCAACACCGGTCACGTTCTTCCAGAAGGATTGAAAAGTAACGGAGCCTCGGGTGTGATAATAAACCATTCGGAAGACAGAAGAGAGGAGGACATTATAAGAAGATGCATAGATAGAGCCAGTGGTTTGGGACTGAAAACTATGGTTTGTGCGAAGGATCCCGAGGAAGCCGGTAAGATATCTCAAATGGGTCCTGATATTGTTGCTATAGAACCCCCGGAACTAATAGGCGGTGATGTTTCAGTTAGTACTGCCAAACCAGAAGTAATAAGACAGTCATTAGAAAGGGTTTCACAGCCTTTGATCTGTGGTGCCGGTATAAAGAGCAGGGAGGATGTTGAGGTGGCTCTTGATCTGGGAGCAGAGGGCGTTTTTGTTGCTTCTGGAGTAGTAAAGTCAGACAATCCTCGAGAAAAACTCAGGGAACTTGTTCAACCTCTTTAACAGTATAGGGATTTTCCTGCACTTCCTGTGATCTCAGCCAGCTCACCGATAACTTCTGATATATTTTCTCTTATTTCACCCGAAACTACCCTCGGGTCAAACATTTCTTTGTTCGGCGACCAGGTTCCCTCCCTGAGTACATTCTCCTTCGATCCATCTGGTGGTAGTATCTCAGTTTCATTCCGTCTGTAAAACTGAGCTGCTGTCCTGGCGTACTCGTACTGGTATCTCGTGTCCTTGTTGAACTTACAGACTCCCCTTTCTGCTAGCTTTTTCATCTGTTCGTTGGTAAGGCCAGTTGAGCCGTGCACTACCAGAGGTCTCTCCATATCCTCCTTCTTGAGCTTCCTATCTACCTTTTCAGCTATGTCCATTCTGAGGTCGAGATCTATACCTTTGGAGACGCCGTGCTGGGTTCCTATGGATATGGCGAGGAGATCACAGCCAGTTTTTCTTACAAAATCCACAGCCTTTTCTGGGTCCGTGTAGTAGCTTTCCGGAGAGTTTACGTTGTCCTCGACCCCCTTTATTCTTCCCAGCTCTGCTTCAACCAATACGTCCCTGTCTTTGCATATCTCAACAATGTTTTTGGATATCTCAACATTTTCTTCAAAGTTTTTTTCGGAAGCGTCTATCATTATAGACGAAGGTATGCCTGTTTGAACCGCCTCTTCTATGAAGTCGGGGTCCTTGAGATGGTCCATGTTAAGGAATACGCCTATTTTACACCTGTCGCCGATGTTTTCCATGTAGTTTCCAAGTGACCTTAGTCCGGCTACTGCATCTCCGTTTCCTGCGAACTCACAGGCGCTCCTACTTAGCTGCAGAACAAGGTCCGATTTTTTCCTTTCACTCCCTTCTATGAGGCCTATCATTACATTCGGTTCGGCGACGTTGCTTGCTGCGAAGGCATAACCACCTTTCTTCGCCTTCCTGTAAAGCTTTTCCAGCTCTTTACCTATCCTCACAAACATATTATCATCCCAGTGCGTTTTCGACGGCGAAAGAGGTCGACGATATTACGTCACCCAGACCCACGGTTAGTTCAGGGTCATCGTATATCTTATTTGGTACTAGAACTATATCAAACTCATTCCTATGGATCCCCGAGGAGCTGAATTTTTCGTCTCCCAGTGAGTCGGCTAGGGATCTCCTGTGCTCCCTACCCCTTTCCGAAGGTTTTACTTCTTCGGCTAGTTCTAGGTTCTCAGGTCTTAGTTCCCTGCCGCTGGCCACTGTCCAGGCTGCATTTCGAGCAAACTTGAACCCTTTCTTTATTGGCCTCGGATCTATGTAGTCACGGGAGACGGACATGTAGTAGTGGTGTGTATGTATACTGACAGCGTCTATATCCAACTCCTTGGTTATTTCTCTGAGTGTTTCAGACATTCTGTAGGGTTCATCTGGTTCAGGAGTTCTTCCGCCGATCTTTATGTCTTTGAGTATGAGGTCAAGTTCGTTTGTATCGAATGACAGTACGTCCGCCAGGGGAACCACTTCCTTGAGTATCGTTTTTCTCAAATTCCTTCGGTGGATCGCCGAGAACTCTATCTGTATTTTGAGATCAGGGTTTGCTTTTTTAGCTCTTCTCAGGAACTCCTTTGCCGAGTCCAGGTGTTCCCTCCATGTCGTTCCATCCGGGTACTTCTCAAGTAGGTTGTGGTATCCTGCGAGTATCATACAGTCCATATTTTTTGCGAGCTCATCGACCTTCCTTTCTAGTTGACCCATCTCCAGGTTTTCCTTTGTGTATGGCGAAGAGGCTATGAATCTGCTGTTTGTATTTGCTCTTACTCCAAACAGTTCCTGGTCTTTGAAAAACTCTAAGATCCAGTTCTTCTTTGTGTCTATATCTTGCCAGAGTTCCGATGGATGTGAAAAGTTTAACTCGCCGTTATCTAGGTATGGAAAGGTCAGGTTTTCGTTTTTGTCGAAAAGTTCTGCCTGTTCTCTGGATAGATTGGTAGTGTAGAGGACGGTTTCACAGCCCAACTTCGAAAGTAGATTGGACATTATACCTGCCTGTCCTCCAAGCCTTTTCTCCCCTCCACTGAGCTTCCTCTCGATCCAGTTCTTGAGTTCATCGTTTTTTATCTGGATCTCGTTGCCCTCTCCTTTTTTCATGCAGTTGAACACGGCACCAAGAAGATCTATCCTATCTTCGAGTAGTTCTATATCCCTTTTACGCGCTTTCTTCGCATCCTTCTCTGAGAAAAGTTCCTCGAACTTCCTATCCACGTGGCTTATTACATCTACATTTGTATTGTATGCAAGAAATATCGAGAGACCCCCGAGTTTACCCAGAATTCTTTTGACCTCCATAAGGATTAAATTTAAGTCGACCTATAAAAAAATAGGTGACAGTATGGTTGAAGATATACTCAAAAAAATAAACAAAAGAAAGGGTGATTCAAGTAAGTTCGACAACGGTCATCTACTTGTTGTCGGGGGATCGGAAAAGTACAGTGGATCTCCGGCGTTAAATTCCCTTGCAGCCTATAGAAGCGGTGTTGATCTGGTCACTACTGCCGCTCCGGAGAGGCCATCGGATATAATTGCCGCATACTCACCCTCACTTATAACAGTTCCTCTACAGGGCGGTTTCTTTTCTTCGAAAAACTACGAGAAACTCACTGAACTTTCCAATGATGTGGATGCTCTTGTGGTAGGTGGTGGAACTGGTAGAAGAGATGAGACCATGAAGGTTGTGAGGAAGCTTATAAAAAACGTTGACATTCCTGTTGTAGTCGACGCCGATGCAATACATGCTGTATCAGGAAATAGGTCGGTTTTGAAAAAAGGAGACGTGCTTACACCTCACAGCCACGAGTTCAAGGTCTTGACAGGAAAGGATGCCACAGAGAGCAGTGTAGTAGAGTCTGCGGAGGAGCTTGGTTGTACCTTTCTCCTGACGGGTGAAGAGGATATAATAACGGACGGGGAGGATGTTTACAGGAACAGTACAGGAAATGAATATATGACAGTCGGTGGTACAGGTGATATACTGGCGGGCGTGGTGGGATCCCTTCTAGCACAGGGTTTCAGTTCTCTGGAGGCCTCCCGTGGAGCTGCCTGGATAAATGGAAAGGCGGGCGAACTAGCATACGAAGAGATGGGACCCGGTGTCATTCCTGATGATATTTTAGTCAAAATACCAGAGGTTCTGAAGGAGATATAGTAACGTTTGTGGCGTCTTGTCGACCTACTCCAGTACCTCTAAACCTATCAGCTTTTCTCCCAGAAGGCTTCTAACAAATGCACCCCCTGCAAGTGAAACATGTTCAAATCCCTTGAAATCAAATCCCAGGTCTTCAAGTGCATGGGATGTGTCCCCGCCTCCTACAAGAACGTATCTGTCGTTGTCGTTCAGAAACTCAAGAACCTTTTCAGTACCCTTCTGGAAGTTTTTTTTCTCGAAAACACCAACAGGTCCGTTCATTACCACAGTCTCCGCCTCCTCGAGTTTCCGTATATATTTTTTCACTGTTCCGGTTCCTATGTCCATGACCTCCTCGTCGACTGGAAGGTCTTCTATATCCACCTCTTCCCTTATTTTATTTTTCTGGTAGGCAAGGTCCACCGGGACTACCACTTCTTCTCCGTGGTTTTCGAGGATGTATTCTACGTCTTCTCTGACCTTGTTTATTTCATGGTTCTTGGAGTCCAGATCAAATCCCTTTACTTCCAGGAATATCTCTCCGGGCGTGCCTCCCAAAAGCACAGTGTCAGCCAGACCTCTTTCTAGAACTGTTCCCGCAACCTTTATCGCACTCTTGGGTTTGTTTCCACCGAGGATAAAATGCCTCGGTCCTTTGCTCTCCTCTATGTGTTCAAGGGCCCCCAGATCTTCCTCCAGAAGAGGACCCACTGCACTTTCCATTACAAGAGGAAAGCCGGTTACAGATGCGTGGTTTCTATGACAGATCGAGAAGGCATCGTTTATGTACAGGTCACACAGTTCCGACAGCTTTGTAACGAGTTCAGAGGTGGCGTGCTCCTTTGGATCGACGTCCCTGAGCTCGTCGGTGTGCATTCTGACGTTGTCAAGAAGAAGAACGTCCTCTGCGTGCAGCTCACTTATCACCTTTTCTGCGAGTTTATCGCATATATCTTCTATGAATATTACACGTCTGTCCAGAAGTCTGTTGAGGTTTTCTCCGTGTTGGTCCAGATGTAGAAAGTCGTCTCGCCCGGGCCTTCCCTGGTGTGCTAGAACAACGACCTTGGCACCGCGATCACAGAGTTCTTCTATAGTTTTTGCATGTGCCTTCATTCTTGGTGATATCCTGACCCTTCCCTTTCTGACGGAGGAGTTCAGATCCACCCTCAGAAGTATCTTTTTGTCTTCCAGGTCCAAATCCTCTATGGTTTTCATGGTGACTCTCTACTCTATTCCCATATTTTCGTTTGTCTTTGCTATAGATTGTTCTCTGTCTGCCATCTCAAACATGGATCTGATGGCGTCTATGTTTTCCGGGACCACTATAGACTCCTGGTGAACCTGGTGTATCCAGTAAAGCCTCTTTCCATCTGTCTTTACGGTCTCTTCCCATACCGCTACCTCGGGCATATCATATCTCAGCCTCCGGTCCCTGAACCTTTCAATTATCTGAGCTGTGGAACTGTAACCCTCTTCTGCTTTAAACAGTTTTATACGCTGCGTCTTTCTGAAGAGGTCTATTACTTCTTCCTCGGAAGCATCCGTGTTGAGATCCACGTTGATCATATGTAGGTGTGAGAGTGTTACTGGGACCTTCACGGCCAGAGTTGTTATATCCATATCCGGCATAACTTCCTGTAAATCGGGTCCGTGGTGGGAAGATATTTCCGTTACGGGGACTATCGAGTTTATAGGTCCGGCCGAGTCCTGTGCTGGATCTCCTCCTCTTCTCACAAGGTTTGCAACCGCCTTTTCCACGCCGAACTTAGAATCAATGCTCCAGAGGGTCCGTGAGAGAGAGGTAGTGTTACAGGAAACGACCCTCACAGAGTCTTCTCCTCTTGCCTTATCGTAATTAGCCAGTGCGTTGAAGGATACAGGAGCTATTGATGCACTTGCCCCGCCTTGGAATACAGCTTTAACGTCCTTGTCCTGGTACATTTCTTTGTTTTTTACGTCCACTCCTGATGGCGTGCAGTCAACGACGACGTCTACTTCGCCTGTTTCCAGAAACCCAGGTAGGTCACCTTCCACATAGAATCCTCCCTTTTCCAACTCTCCTACTCCGTCGGGTGTGGAAGCATAGAGAGGCGTGCCGTAAAGAGGTGCATTCTCTTCCAGGACGGTCCTCAGAACGGGCGAGGGTGAGACATCTGCTATTCCAGCAAGGTCCATGTCGTCCTGTTTCCTGACGGCATGTGCCACCCTTTTACCGACGGTACCGACACCGTTTACAACAACGTTTACCATGGTAACACTCGCTTTAGTTTGAGGTTAGTTCCTATAAAAAACTGAGGCATAGAACCTGGTCCAAAGACAAATAATAAAAACAAGGCTGAGAAGTTTACCTTTGTGGAGGTGATAAACTTGGAGAACAAGGGAATTGGCATACGTGCCGCTGCTGTAATCATCGACAGTATTCTAGGACTTGTACTTTTTATGATAGTTGGCTTCTTCTACACGGGTTCTCTTACCTTCCAGTTGGTTGGAGCTGACGCAATGGGACTCCTGGGTGCATGGACTGTTTTATTCTTCCTATACTTCTTCCTGATGGAAGGATACAAGGGACAGACCATAGGCAAGATGGTGACCAGTATAAAGGTAGTCAAGAAAGACGGAAGTCCTTGTGACATGCAGGCATCATTTATCAGGAACATCCTGAGGATCGTAGACGGACAGTTTGTATACGTCGTGGGTGCTATTCTAATAGCTGTCACAGACGGAAACCAGAGGCTCGGTGACCTCGCAGGCAATACAGTTGTGGTCGATGCTTAGTAGAGAAACCTAGAAAAAGTAACACCGGGTCCAAAACCCCAACTTTATTCTTTGTTTTACTTTCAAGTACCGTGACGCAGAAGGCAAATCACTCCTTCTTTATGATCTCCATGTGCGGGAACGGAATCTCTATGCCCCTTTCCCGGAAGCGGTCGACGATCTCGTTCCTTATCTCACTCTTCAGTTGACCCAGGTTCGTTCCACTCTCCCTTATTTCCTTCCTGTCTATCCAGAATCTGAGGATTAAGTTTATCGAGGAGCCACCGAACTCCTGTATCAGAGTCTTCTTGGGTTTTTCGTCGAGCACGTACTCGTTTTCTTCGAGGATCTCTTCACATATGCCTATGGCCTTTTTCATGTCAGTATCGTAGTCCACCCCTATACCCACCTCTATCCTAGATTCTGGGTGATGTGTCTTGTTCATTATGGAGCTGTTGTTGACCTTGCTGTTGGGAAGAGTAACATCCTCTCCATCCAGTGTAAGAACCCTCGTCCTCTGTAGTGTAAGGTCCTTTACTATACCCTCCGTGCCGTCTATCTCCACCCAGTCTCCTATCTTGAAGGGCCTGGTTATGAAAAGTATTATACCGGAAACGACACCCGAAAGAACGTCCTGCAGTGCGAAACCGATGACTATTCCGGCAATACCGGCGCCAGCCAGTAGACCTGTAAGTGAGCCCTCCAGACCAAATATACCCAGTATAGCGAAAAATACAACAAGGTAAACGAGTACAGATGCAGCATGTTTCAGAGGCTTGACATAGTGTTCCTCAACCTCGGCCTTCCGTGCAATCCTATTTATCAGACCGTGGAATATGAACCTGTTCACCAGAACAGCTACAACTACAGTTATCAAAGCATATAGAATATTCAGTGTATCTGGAAGATACTGGTAGACTGTGGAAATCAGGTCCATAACTATGTAATATGCTTTCTTAAATATAAAAAATCATAGGTCTTGGTATGAAGCTTGCTGCTCTTATATCAGGCGGAAAGGATTCCTGGCTGGCGGTGGATGAGGTCACACCGAAACATGAAATAAAGTACCTTGTGTGTGTTGAACCAGAGCCGGACTCACCTTTCCTGCACTCCGAGAACCTCGGGCTTGTGAAACTTCAATCTGAAGTCTCTGGCATACCCCTCGTATGGGTAGAGTCGGAGGATGAGGGACTCGAAGCTCTCAGGGAGGCAGTGGAAACCATTTCGGATGATATCGATGGATTGGTTTCCGGTGCCATAGCTTCAGAATATCAGAGAGAAAGGGTTATGGGTATCTGCACGGACCTTGGTCTCGAATGCCTGACACCTCTATGGAAGAGAAGGGAGGAGGATATCATGGAGTCTTTACTGGAAAGAGAGTTCAAGGTTATTATAACGAAGGTGGCTGCTCAGGGACTGGATGAGGGGTGGCTTGGAAGGGTTCTGGATCGTGAGCTGTTGGAAGATCTCAAGGAACTGAAAAACAAAAACAGTGTAAACATTGCAGGAGAAGGAGGAGAGTTCGAAACACTTGTACTGGACTGTCCACACTTCAATCACAGTATAAGGATAAAAGAGTCAAGGAAGACATGGGAGGATAAAACAGGAACGGGATACCTAGAAGTAACGGATTCGGAGCATTAACGGGATATTTTTTAAGTTGTAAATAAGAATTATTGAGTGATACCATGGTCAAGATAAAGAAGCTAGAGATGCAGGGATTCAAAAGTTTTGCAACAAAGACCGAGATACCAATTCCTTCAGGATTCAACTGTATATGTGGCCCCAACGGCTCGGGTAAGAGTAATATAATCGATGCGATAACCTTCGTCCTTGGAACCCTTTCTACAAAACAGATACGTGCTGGAAAGCTGGAGGAACTGATATTCTCCGGTAGTGACGAAAGGAATGCCAGAGAGGAAGCCAAGGTTTCTTTGGTCTTTGATAACGAAGATGGGGATATACCCATGGACGACGATGAGGTAAAGGTGACCAGGAAGATAAACAAACGTGGAAACAGTATCTACCGGATGAACGGTGAAACCGTGACCCGGAGAAAGATAATAGACAATCTTTCCACGGCTAAGATAAAGTCCGATGGACACAACATCATAATGCAGGGTGCTATTACCAACTTTATAGAAATGAGTCCCATCGAGAGGCGAGAGATAATAGATGAAGCTTCCGGTATAGAGGAGTTTGACCGAAAGAAAGAGGACTCGGAAAAAGAGCTTGAAAAGGTAGAAAACAAACTGAAGGAGGCACGTCTGGTTCTCGGTGAAAGAAAGAGGGCACTCAACAAGCTGGAGAAGGAGAAGGAACTGGTGGAGAAGAGGGAAAGGATAGAAGAAAGGCTGGATGAGGTGAGAAAAAAGATAGTTCTGCTCAGGTATGAGAAACATAGAAAGGAGAAGGAGGATAAGGAGGAAAAGATGGAGGAGTTCCAGAAGGTTTTCGAAGAGGCGAAGGCAAAGCAGGAGGAGCTTGAACAAAAAATGGAAGAAAAGGAGAAGGAGCTGGAGGATATAAGGAACAAGATGCTGGGTGAAAAAGAGGACAAAGAACTCATACGTGAAATAGAGTCCGTCCGGTCCAAGATAGAAAGCAAGAAGGAAAAAATAGATGACAAAAGAGCCGAAATAGACAGACTTCAGAGATCTATTGAAAATTTCAAAAAGCTCCAGGAAGAACAGCAGAGAATAACCGGAACAGGACCGGCGAGGGAGATACTGAAACTTGACAGGAGTGGGGTATATGGAACTATACAGTCCCTGGGGAGCGTCAAGGGAGACTACAGAAAGGCCATGGAGATAGCAGCAGGTGGTAATATGAACTCCGTCGTAGTAAATGATGCTGATACAGCAAAGGAATGTATAGACTACCTCAAGGAGAACCGTGTAGGCAGGGCGACATTTCTTCCACTCAATAAGATGAAACCATGGGACAAGAGCAGACAGGTCAGGAGGATAAGGGATAAGCCCGGTGTTATAGATTTTGCAATAAACCTCATAGACTATGACTCGAAGTACGAACTGGCCTTTCAGTACGTGTTCAGAGACACATTGATAGCGGAGGATCTCGAGACGGCAAAGAAGTATGCTGGTAAGGCAAGAATGGTTACCCTGGCCGGTGAGATAGTTTACAAGTCCGGAGCTATGAAGGGTGGGCATTTCAAGTCCACGAAAGGATTTGGCTCCTTCAAGGAGGACAAGAGTTCAGAAATAGACGACATGAGAGAGGAGAAGGAGGGTATAGAAGAAGAGATAGAGGACATAAGGAACGAAATAGCCGAACATTCCAAACGTCTCGATGAGTTACGTGAGGAAGAAGAGACAGAGGAGGATGAAATCACAGAGCTCGAAAAAAAGGAAGAGGGCATCAAGAACGAGCTGGAAGAGCTGAGAGGCGAAAGAAAGGAGCACTACGAGGAGAGGGTTCGGAAAAAAGAGAAGTTAAACCAGCTCAAGGTGAAAAAAGCAAAGGTCGATGCCCAGTTCGAGAACGCAAAGGAAGACATGGAGGATTTCGAAGGTATAGAGGATGTAGATATAGAGGACGAATCCATGAGAGTACTAAAGGAGGAGAAAAAAGACCTCATGAGGGACATGGAGGGTATAGGCCCCGTTAATTTCAAAGCAAAGGAGGAGTATAAGTCGGCAAAACAGGTCTACGAGGACCTCAAAAAGAGGATAGACAACATACAGGACGAAAAAGATGCAATAGAGGATACTATAAAATCTATAGAACAGAGGAGGAGGGATACCTTCATAGAAGCCTTTGATGAGATAAATAAACATTTCAAAGAACTTTTCGATGAACTCCAGGGACACAATGCTAGGATAGAACTCGAGGACGAGGATGATATAAAGTCTGGGCTTCTGATAGAGGCCGAGACATCCGGTGGTAGTAAACTTTCACTTGATTCCATGTCAGGTGGTGAGAAGTCCCTTACTGCAATAGCCTTCTTGTTTGCAGTGCAGCTGTATGATCCCGCCCCATTCTATATACTGGACGAGATAGACGCCGCACTGGATCAGAAGAATTCGAAGAGGGTTGCTGAGATGATAGAAAAGCACTCCGGCGATGCACAGTTTATTGTGATAACACACAACGATCAAACTCTTCAGTTGGCTGACTACGTTTACGGTGTCTCCATGAAAGGCGGTGCATCGGAGGTTATGGCCCTGGAGATGCCTAAACAGTGAGTTTCCATACCATGTGATTCCTATGAACACACAAGAAAAGCTCGCGTACCTTGAGAAGAATTCGATCTTCGGAGAGTACAAGGATATTTTAGTGGAAGAGTGGGGTGAAGAGAAAACTACTGTCTTCCTGAGACAGTTCGAGGACCCCGTATCCTGTGGAAGTTGTAAGGGTTGTGGTGGATGCTGCCTTGCATTTTTATTTCCACTGGCCAGTAGATACGGAAAGTGTAACCTACTTGATGAGGAAACCACGGAGGACGATGGATACAGCATCATTAACTACGTCTGCAGGGACTACGAGTCACGGGGACTTGGTTGTATGTTTTACGAAAGAAGAAAAACTGACAGCGGTTTGGGTTGTTATCCACTTGTTCCGCGGGCCGATGATAGAAGAGCTGCAGATGTACTCGATCTTCTGTACTTCAGGACCGATATTAGTTTTTCCGAGAGGATCTCAAGGGCGGTTGATATCGTTGGTCTGAACTCACTCGACATACTTTTTTTCCACACGAGGATAACAAGGGTATGGCTCAGTAAGATCTTTGACTTCAATTCAGGTACGTGGCGTTTTTCACTGGACAACCCGGAGGATTAGTTTCCAGATCCATGCTGCTTCGGTGTGCATAAGATTTAAGTCCAGGACTACAATGTAAATATATGAAGGAACAGGAGATACTTGACTTTGCTAGAACTGAACCAAACTGGGAGGAGACCCTTGACTGGATTATTTCTGAGGAAGGTATAGATCCATGGGATGTGGATCTGGTTGAACTGTCCAACGTCTTTTCCAAGTTTGTGGAAAAATGGCAAAAGTTTAACTTCACTGTGCCTGCTAGGATTGTAATAGTGATGGCCATACTACTGCGTATAAAGGTAGAACTTCTGATGTGGGAGGAGGAGGAAAAGGAAATCGAAGCAAAGGACATCGATATAGAAGAACTGGATATAGATGTTTCCGATATACCTCACCTCGAAGCTCCGAAAAAACGCAAACCTGTTAGGAAGGCAACGGCCGAAGAGCTAATAGAGGCCTTTAGGAAGGCCTTTGAGACCCAGGATAGAAGGAAGAAAAGAAAGAGCGGCAGAGAAAAAAGAGTAAGAGAAGCAATGCCCATCGATGGGACCCAGGAGGATATCGAAGAGAGAATAGAAAAACTCTATTCAAGAATTGATAACATACTTGAAAACATGAAGGAAGGAAAGACTACCTTCTCGGACCTTCTTCCAGTATGGAACCGCGAGGAGGTTGTAAAGAACTTTACTCCTTTATTAAGTCTCAACCAAGAGGGCCGTGTGATCGCAAACCAAGAGGATTATTTCAAAGAAATATTTGTGGAGATGGGTGATTCCGTTGGATAATGATACGAGGGCAACGGTCGAGGCAGCAATGTTCATATCATCCAGACCTCTTTCCGTTAGAAAGTTGGGGAGCATTACAGGAAAAGAAGGCAAGGAGGTGAGGAAGATACTGGATGAAATAAGGAAGGATTTTTCAAAGAAATGTCACGGCGTCGAACTTTTTGAATCAACCGAAGGGTACGAGATTAGGGTTAAGCCGAAACATCTTGATAAGGTATCCCATCTCACGCCGTACTCTGACCTGTCCCGCGGTCAGCTAAAAGTTCTTGCGTTGGTTGCATTCAAAGGGCCAATAAAACAGTCAGGCATAGCCAAGATAATAGGAAACCGTGCCTACTCCTACATAAAAGATTTGGAGAAGAGGAGGTTGATAAGAACAGAAAAGCACGGAAGAACAAAAAAACTCGAGATAACGGATGAGTTCAAAAACTATTTCGGCATAGAGGAAAGGAGAGAACTAGAGGAGAAACTGGAAGAGAGGCTTGGTGAAGAGATGGAAAAGCTAAGACATAAGGAAGAAGATTGATGTATGTAAATATCGGCACCCATTCTCAAACTTTTTATTCAACAATCCTAAAGAATTGGACGGTGTTACTATGATGAATGAGATGAGTTCCCTTGACATTTACTATGCAATGAAGGAACTCAAAGGACTACAGGGAGGAAAGATAGAGAAGATATATCAGAGGGATAGGAAGCTACGAATCCAGATATACGCACAGGGTAACAGCTACGATCTTATACTGGAACCAGGTCGCATATATATCTCCAGATATGACAGAAAGGGACCTCTGAAACCACCAAACTTCTGTATGTTTCTTAGGAAACACCTCCGTAACAGGAAGATAAGGGAGATCAAGCAGCACAAGTTTGACCGCGTGGTTGAAATACATACAAACGATGGAGTTCTTTTATGTGAGCTGTTCGGAAAGGGTAACTTTGTTTTACTGGACGGTGATGGTAAGATAATTCAGCCAATGGAGGTCCAGAGGTGGAGCCAAAGGAAGGTTGTATCCGGTGAGAGATACAAGTATCCCCCATCTGGCAAGGATCCAAGGAAGATGGGTAGCAGAGAGTTCAGGAGTTTTATCATGGTTGATAGAGAGATAGTTAGAAGGATAGCCAGGGACCTTAATTTTGGTGGCAGGTGGGCAGAGGAGGTATGTTATAGTTCTGGAATAGATAAAAAAAGAATAGGAAATGAACTGAACGACGCTGAAATACTGAAACTGAAGAGAAGCGTTGATTCTCTCCTCGGGAAGGAAAGTTCTCCTGGGATTTATATAAAGAACGGAGGTATGGTGGCAGCAGTTCCGTTTCCCCTTGGTAAGCTTCCTGATCTCCAGTTTGAGGACCGTGATACTTTCAACAGAGCCCTCGATGATTTCTTTTCCGGCATGGAGAAGGAAGAGGTTGAGGAGGAAGCCGAAAACCGGAAGGAGGAGGAGTTATCAAGGGTACAGAGAATAAAACAGGAACAGGAGGAGGTCGAAGAGAAGTTGAGTAAAAGGCAAGAGAAATCCAAGAAGAAGGCCAACCTTATATACGAAAACTATAGTCTTGTTGATGATATACTAAACGGAATACAGAAGGCAATGGGATCCGGTATATCCTGGAGCGAGGTAAAGGAGAGGATAGAACAGGAGCAAACTCCACAGGCCAGGGCGGTCAAGGAGATAAGGGAGGACCGTGGAACGTTGGTTGTTGAGATAGATTCTGAGGAGATAGAACTTGACTTCAGAAAGTCTGTAGAGGAAAACGCTGAATCGTTTTACGAGACCAAGAAAAAGGCCAGTGATAAGATAGAAAAGATAAAGGAAAAGAAGAAGGAGATAATCGAAAAAGAGAAATCAATAAGAAGAAAAAACAAGAAGGATTTTGTGGATGACGACAGTGAAAGACGCAAGCCCGATGAAAAAATAAGTGTAAAGGAGGAGGAGGGTTGGTATAAAAAGTATCGTTGGTTCCGAACTTCTGAGGGATTTTTGGTTGTTGCAGGTAAGAATGCAGAACAGAACGAGGATCTTGTGAAGAATAAAGCTGAAGATAAGGACGTGGTTCTCCATGCCGAAATAGAAGGATCACCATTTACTATAATAAAAACAGAGGATAGGGATGTTACTCCACTGGCTATACGTGAGGCTTCGGAATTCTGTGCTTCCTTTTCGAAGGCATGGTCAAGGGGGCTTGGTAATGTTGATGTCTACTGGGTCAGGCCAAGCCAGGTCAGTAAGGACGCACCTTCGGGTGAATACATAGGCAAGGGATCCTTTATGATAAAGGGAGGAAAGAACTACCTCAGAAAGACGGCACTGAAGGTATCACTGGGTGTAAAGTTAGACAGAGATGGCAACGAGATAAGGGTCTTCAACGGCTCGACACAGTCAGTGAGAAACACTGCCGACTACTTTATATCTCTGAACCCAGGGGACACCGAAAAGGATGAACTGGCAGCCCAGGTTATAAGGAAGCTTACAGAAAAGGCTGCGCCTGAAGACAAGAAGTTCGTCCGTAAGATAAAAAAAGAACACATCAAACCGCTTATACCTCCTGGTGGTGGTATACTTGTCGGGTGAGACTATCTATATCTATACTTTTGGGTTTCTCATCCTTGTCGTTTTAGCACTTTTGCTCTATATCGTTTACCTGAAAAAAAGCGTGGACCATGAGGTTGAAAAGAGGGTTGGTGATATGGAAAGCAGTATAAGAAGGGATGCTGTCGAAAGAAGCCGGGCCTCCATCAAAGGTAAATTATCGGAACACATGGTGCCCTTTACAGACGACTTTGGTTACAAGGCGTCGGATGCACGGTTTCTTGGATCTCCTGTCGACTATGTAATCTTCGACGGCTACAGCGACGAGGCGGAAGATATAAAAGTGGTGCTTGCCGATGTAAAGACGGGGAGAAGTGCAAACCTGACTTCCATGCAAAGAAGGATAAAGAAGGCCCTGGAAAAGGGAAACGTAGCATGGGATACAATAGAGGTGGATGATATATGAACAAGATTGATGTAAGCAAACAGATGTCCTACTGGTTGCGACATGATCCCGAAGACATGGAGATGGACAAGCAGGGATATGTCGACATGGATGAACTTATAGAAAAGTTGAAGAGTAGGTTTCCGGATGTTGATAGAGATTTCATACAGGAGATAACGGAGGACGGAAAAAGGAGATACGAAATAAAGAACGGTAAAATAAGAGCTTTATACGGACACTCTGTAGATGTAGATCTTGACCTTCCAGAGGACAAGGAAGTAGTCGAGCTTTTCCGTGGAGCTTCATCGAAGGGTGCCTATAACATACTACTGAATGGTGTAGAAGCAAAGGATAGAGCTATGGTCCACCTTTCTTCTTCGGAGGAACGGGCGGAGGAGATAGGTAAAAGAAGGACAGATAGCCCTACTATACTTCGTATTGATGTAGAGGCTGCAAGAGAGGAAGGCCTGCGTTTTTTCAAGGTCAGTGACGAGCTTTACCTTTGTGATGGTGATATCCCCGTTGAATGTGTAGAGAAATGTGACGATGTATAAACGTCAGAAGACCTCCATTTCAACGACCTTCTTTATATCATCGTGGACCTCTTCTATACTTCTATCACCGTCGATTATATAGAGGTTTTCTTCAAGCATCTCCTCAAGTTCTTTGTACCTCTTCCGTATCTTTTTTTGGAACTCAAGGTTTTCAAATATAATCGAACTTTCACCACCATCTCTATCTACCTGTCTTTTGACAGCTTCTTCGGCGGGAACGTCCACTATCACCGTTACGTCTGGTTCCCTGGCGTACCTGTTTATCTCCTTTACCCATTCGATGGAGGCTCCATGTTCCGGTTGGTAAACCATGGATGAATGGTAGTACCGGTCCGATACTACAAAACTCCCACTTTCCAGTGCGGGAGATATTCTGTCCTCGATATGTACTAGCCTGTCTGCGGCAAAGGATAGACCTATGGCTTCGGGTGAGTAGTCGTGTTCATCCTGTACTAGGCGATCTCTGATTATCCTTCCGATGCGACCTTTTTCTCTGGTGGGTTCGTGTGTGCTTATTACATCCTTGTTCCTTTCCTCTAGCCATTTACATAGAAGCTTTTTCTGGGTTGTTGTGCCTGATCCATCTATACCTTCAAGAACTATGAATTTACCTTTCATTCGATCGCTATAGGTATTATTTTGCACTAATAAATTTTTTACCTTCTTGAAAAATGTTTTAAACACAGAACCCAAGTTTAATACCATGAATAAGTGCAAGACCCACACTGCAGTTTTTATTCTTTCTGTGGTATTTTTCTGTGTCTTGGTATCCGGATCTGTTTTGGCTAGCCAAGGGTCCACGGAGATACATGACTGGTATGACCTCGATGAAGTGCGAGATGATCTAGATGCAGACTACGTGCTGATGTCGGATCTGGATGAGAGTACGGCTGGATACAGCGAACTTGTGGAAACCGATTATGGTTGGGAACCTTTAGGCAAACAAGGCAATCCTTTTACCGGTACTTTAGATGGTCAGGGATACGAGATACAAGATTTAGTTCTGGCCAGGGGAGGAGAGAACTACGTTGGTCTTTTTGGATATATCGGTTCCGGTGGTGCCGTGGAAAATTTAGTTTTAAGTGATGTATCGGTAGAAGGTGGGGATAGTGTCGGTGGTCTGGTTGGTCATGCTGAGGGTGCTGACCTGGAGAAAGTTGGAGTAACTGGCAGCGTCGGTGGTGATTTTCAGGTAGGTGGTCTGGTTGGATTTCTTGGAAGTGGTTCTGTGTTAGGTTCTTCCTACTCGGATGTTACTATCGAGTCGGTTGATGAAAGGGTAGGCGGTCTGGTTGGATTTTTTGGAAGCATGTCCGAGATAAGAAATTCATATTTCAGTGGCGATATCAAATACGGGGGCGATCTTTCTGGTGGTATTGCTGGTTATGCAAGCAGTTCCAGTGGTACTATACATAAAACCTATTCTATTGGTAGCGTACCATCAGCAAGCACTGTCGGTGGTCTGGTTGGTAGAAGCTATGCACTTGTTCAGGACTCTATAAACGTATACGAAAAGACGGGTAACCATGATATAGTAGGAGATAACAGAGGTTCGGTGGAGTCCTCCTACTCAAAAACTGTTGATGAATCCGGTGACTTTATAACCTTTGATCAGCTGGGTTGGGATATAGAGAAACTCCTGGACAGTTCCAAGGATCTGAACGACGGATTTCCGTTTTTGTCCTGGCAACAGGGTGGTGAATACACATGGAAAGTTTTTGACCCTACCCTTACCGTTGAGATTGTTGAACCCGATGGGGGTGAAGTTATCGAACCTGGTACTGGTGAGTTTGAAAGGGACTACGGTGATGAGGTTCCTCTGAAGGCAGAGCCAGACCAGGGAAACTACTTTGTTCACTGGTTGTCACATGACGATCCCTGGGCTGAGATAGAAAATATTACGTCAAAGGACACCGTTCTTCATATGGAGAGATATTATACCATTGAACCTATTTTTTCAAGCTATAGACAGCTTACTGTTCACTCCCAGGAGGGTGGGGATGTCGTTGAGCCAGGTACGGGTGTCTTTGAGTACAGGCGGGGTGAGAATGTCGAACTTTTGGTAGAACCACACGAATACTATCGATTCGGAGGATGGACAGGTGATAAGGAGAGCAAGGAAAAGAATACATCGTTTTACATATACGAAGATATGGAACTATGGGCCCACTTTTTAGAGGAGTCGGAGTTTGAAGTTGAGATAGTTTCACCAGAGACTGGGGATGTATATGGACAGGGAGGTCCTGTGTACATAGAATATACCTTAACCAACGTAGGCGAAATAACAGGCTCCCAGGATATAGCTCTTGAGATCAAGGATAGTTCAGATGAGGTTGTTCACGAAGACAACGAGATGGTGGAGCTCGATCAAGGAGAACAGTACGAGGGTAGTTTTTCCTGGATCGCAGACGACAGCGAAAGGTCTCCGTATAAGTTAGAGCTATCAGCAAGTGATGATGAAGACAGCGTATCCATTGAAACCGTGGATAAGTTTACACTGGAAATCAGTGTACACGGCGACGGGGAAACCATTCCTTCTGAAGGAGTTCACGATTACAAGTACGATGAGGTTGTTACAATTGAAACAATCAGCGGTGATAGTACATTCAGCCACTGGTCCGGTGACTATCCAACTGGCGAACGTAGAATAGATGAAATATCCTTCGAGATGGATAAAGACAGAGAACTCATGGCATACTTCGAAGACGTCAACGAGGAAGTTGACTACAGTCTTACAATAGATATCGACGGCGAGGGCGAAACCGATCCTCATCCAGGTGAACATACGTATAACGAAGGAGAGTTTGTTCCTGTGGAGGCCCATCCTGATGATGGGTGGTACCTCAGTGAGTGGGATGGAAACTATCTAAACCACTACAGTGAAACCGATGCTGAGATTACAGTGGGTATGGAAGATGATGTTACACTGACCGCAGGTTTCGAAGAGATACCCGAGTACTACGAGCTTACAGTGGATACAGAAGGTGAAGGCGATGTGGATATAGATCCGGACAGAGATGAGTACGAGGAAGGAAAGAATGTTACCCTTAACGCTACACCCGATGATGGATGGGAGTTTGTTGAATGGAAGGGTGATAAAGAATCCAATGTCTCCGCTATCAATCTTACAATGGACGATGATATTTATCTGAAATCTGTATTCGAGGAACTTGAGTTCTATAAACTTGATGTTGGGACTTTCGGTGAGGGTCAGGTGGATATAGAGCCGGATAGAGATGAGTACGAGGAAGGAAAGAATGTTACCCTTAACGCTACACCCGATGATGGATGGGAGTTCGGTAGTTGGGAGGGCTGTGTTGTTAGCAGTGCAACAGAGATAAACGTTACGATGAACGAAAGTAAAAGTATAGATGCTTTATTCTTGGAGAAACCACCATACGATCTTGATATCAATATTTCAGGTGAAGGTGAAGTACTAGTAACTCCTGATCGGGATGAGTACGAAAGCGACGAAGAGGTTGATCTCACGGCAGTTCCAGAGTCAGAGTGGAAGTTCATAGATTGGTCGGGTGACCGAGAAGAAACCGAAAAGGAAATAACACTGGTGATGAATTCAAGTAAGTCGTTGGAGGCAAACTTCAGGGAAGAGGACTGGGACTATCCTGAAATTTCTGTAGATGAAAATATTGATCTGGGTCTTTACCCCGGTGATTCCGAGGAAGTACCTCTGGACATAGAAAATACAGATGACTCGGAACTTTCAATCGCGGTTGGTATAGAAGATCTGGAAGATTTCATTGAGGTAGATCAGGAATCCTTCGATTTAGAACCCGGTGATGTTAAGACGGTTTATCTGACTTTCGATGTTCAGGAAGGCACTGATCCAGGAGACCATGACGGTAGTGCTGTGATCGATGTGGATGATATCGAAGGACATACGGAGGTTTCTATCCAATTTGAGGTTCTCGAAGACACTGCCGATGCACTCGTGGACATGGAGCCCGGGGAGGATATACTTAATCTTGAACCAAGCCTTCCAAAGACCGAGTTCGAAGAAGGCGAAACCGTTACTATAAACATCAACCTAGAAAACAAACACGAAGAATCCATAGAGATTTTTTTTGAGGCGTCCATATTTACAGAAGAAGGAGACTATATCGATGGCTTTTTTGAGCAGATGGATCTACAGGGTTTCGATGTGGTAAGCCATGAAATTGACGACCTGGGAGCCGGTACATACGTTCTGGAGGCCAGCCTGGAGCCAGAACAGGAGGGACTTGTTGATTCAGCGGAGACCTCAACAACCTTCGTGGTGAAGGGCGGAGGTCTGGGTATTCTATGGATATTAATAGTGGTGGTTATGGTTCTGGCAGCAACGGGGGTATACTTTGCCGTCAAAGAGGACCTAATTCCGCTCCCAGTTGACATATTTTCAGGAGAGTCCGTACCTCCTCGGGTGGAAAATCTAATAGAGATGCACCTTGAGAGGGGCTACTCACGTGAGCAGATCAGGGACATTCTTATCGACTCATCGGAGGACCCGGAATGGGTTGACAAATACTTTGAAAGAAGTTAGTTTTTAAATCTTCTCAGTTCTCCAAAGGTTAAAAACAATAGGGATTAAATTAGGTAGATATGCAAACAAAGGAGCTGGATATACCAGAAGAAGCCAAGGAGAAGTTTGTTGAAAGGGGTATAGTTGAGCTAAATCCTCCACAGAAGAAGGCAGTTAAAGCAGGTGTTCTCGAAGGTAGATCTGCTATAGTTGCTTCTCCCACGGCCTCGGGTAAAACAGCTGTGGCCGAGTTTGCATTTTTGAAAAAGATAATAGAACAGGATCAGAAATGTGTTTATATAGTGCCCCTGCGTGCTCTTGCACAGGAGAAGTACAAGGATTTTCAAAAGTACCAGGACATGGGTATAAGGGTTGCCGTTTCCGTGGGGGATTATGACTCGGCTTCATCGTGGTTAGGGAACTACGATCTTATTATAACTACATCGGAGAAAATGGATTCTATCCTCAGACATACTCCAAACTGGATCGATGATATAGGTCTTGTGGTCTCCGACGAGATACATCTGCTCAACGATGATTCAAGGGGACCTACCCTTGAGGTAACCCTGACGAGACTTAAGCAGGTGACCGAATCGCAGATTTTAGGTCTTTCAGCAACTATATCAAATGCGGATGAACTTGCAGGGTGGTTGGATGCAGAACTCATAACCTCGGAATACAGACCAGTCGAGCTTTACGAAGGGGTCTTCAACGGACATGAGGTCGAGTTCTGTGGTAAGGACAACCTTTTGCCCGGTGGAAAGGGTCGGGGTGAGCACGTTCTTTCACAGGATACGGTCAGGAGAGGAAAACAGTCCCTTATCTTTGCTTCATCGAGAAGGAATGCCGAGTCTATAGCTGAAAAAACAGGTAAAAAGATATCAGATCAGCTTTCGTCGGATGAAAGGGATAGGTTGAACCAACTTTCAGAAAAAATACTCGATGTTCCGTCGAAACCAACAAAGCAGTGTAAGAGGCTGGCCAGATGTATAAAAACAGGATCGGCTTTTCACCACGCAGGCCTTGCATCAGGGCAGCGCCACCTAATAGAGGATGCATTCAAAGATAAGCTTGTAAAGATCATATCTGCAACACCTACGCTGGCTGCAGGGGTAAACCTACCGGCCTTCCGTGTTTTGATACGTGATGCCAAGAGGTACCATCCTGACAAGGGAATGGACTTTATACCTGTTCTGGAGTATGAGCAGATGTCCGGTAGAGCTGGGCGTCCAGCCTATGACCCCTACGGAGAGGCAATTCTAATAGCAAAGAACGAAAACCAGGCCGAGGAACTCAGGGAGAGGTTCATTGAAGGCAACTCAGAGGAGATATACTCGAAGTTGGCAGTTGAGCCTATACTACGTACACATATACTGTCCCTTATATCAACTGGTATGACAAAAGATACCGAATCACTCCGTGAATTTCTATCCAAGACCTTTTTCTACCACCAGTACAAGGATATGGGAAAGCTAAAATCGAAGGTAAATAGGATACTGAAAAAGTTAATTGAACAAAGGTTTGTAACGGAGGACCACGGAAAACTGGAACCAACCAGAGTAGGGAAAAGGGTAGCTGAACTTTACCTTGATCCCGATTCCGCAGATGAGCTTATTGAAGGACTCGAGACCTCGAAGGAGTTTACTGATTTTGGTCTAACTGTGCTTATATGCAGTACCACGGAGATGAGAAATCTGAGGATGAAGAGCAGCGAGTTTGATGATATCCAGGAGAGCCTTGCAAAGCGTGAAACTGAGCTTTTAAAACCAGTTCCCTCTCCATGGGATATTGGTTATGAGAGATTTCTTTCTGCCGTAAAGACATCTCTTATGTTCCAGGACTGGATAGGAGAGGTTGGAGAAGACAGTCTGATGGAAGAGTATGGGGAGACTCCCGGTGGTCTTAGGAGCAGAAAGAACCTGGCTGACTGGTTGCTTTATTCCATGCAGGAGCTGGCTCGTCTTCTAAATAAAAAGGAGAAGCTCAGGCCTATAAGGAAGCTCAGGACACGTCTGAAGTATGGTATCAAGGATGAACTGGTGCCATTGGTCAGGTTAAAGGGCATCGGTAGGGTTAGAGCTAGGAAGTTAAGAAGAGCAGGGTTTGAAAAGGTCTCTGATCTGAAATCTGCACCTGCGACCAGGCTCAAGGAGATACTTGGACCCAAGACAGGTAAAAAGTTAAAAGAGCAACTTGGTGAATCTAATGGACAGAAAACAGTTGGAGATAGTTCCTAGTCTTCGACTTTGCATTCTGCCTTAAACTCCTCTATCAGTATAATGGCTAACGATAGAAGTATTGGACCTATTATGATTCCTGCGGGACCAAATGCGTAAATACCTCCAAGAAATCCAAGGAGTATCACAAAGGGATGTATCTTTGCCTTCCCTCCCATTATACGTGGTCTCAGGAAGTAGTCCATGGTGCTTATGATGCATATTCCGGATACTATGTATGCTATTCCGATAACATAGTTCTGTCTTAATATTTCATACAGCCCAACGGGCCAGTATACAAGTGAGGGTCCCACGACGGGGATAAGGGCAAGTATACCTATTAATATCGCAAAGAAAAGCGGGTACGGACTGCCGAAGATGTAGAATATGATACCACCTACTATACCCTGTGCAAATGCTATGAGTATCTCAGCACGTATGAATCCGTCTACGTTAAGCTTGACCTTTTCCAGTATTCTTTTCTTGTTGTCATCACAGAAGGGCAGTCTATCCTTTATGTATTCATAAGCCTTCTCGCCGTGGACTAGAAAGTAAAAGTATCCAACAAAAAATATCAGAAGTGAGAAGAAGATGTGGGGAATGCTGGCTCCCAGTCCCGTGAGATAGTTCATCACCCTTGACATTGCAGATTCAACTGCTTCGTCTACTATTCTGTATCCCATAAACTCTACTTCACGTATACTATCCAGCCCTACGAGTATTTCAGGCAGTATTTCATATATCTTTATAAGCTCCCTCATAAGAACCCTGAGACCCTCCATTATTCCTACTATAATAACAACAGCTACCAGTATCATGAGGTTTCCGGCTGCTATGATCTTATGTGTCCTTCTTTCCATCCACCTGTATACAGGATATGTGAAGTATGCGAGTATTATTGCAAATAAAATTGCAGATGCATAGGGCCACAGTATGTAAAATGAGAGTATCAGAAGCAGTATCAGTGAAATCTTTACTGTGGTCTTATCTTTGCCCATACCTCCTTATACCTCACGGTACTTTTTAAATCTGAGCTGGTAAAAGGTTATAAAAATTCATACCAAGGTTATACACATGGACGAAAGGATTAAAAGGACTTTTCAGGTTATAATTCCATTGGGAGCCTTCTTGGGGTTCATAGTCTACTCTCTCTTCTATGTTTGGACAGTCCCGGGTGATGGTATACTGTGTCCATGTACAGTTCCGGTTTCCACGATAGTGGTTTCTGTTGCTCTTACAGGTCTTTTCGTAGGTTCCTTTATGCACTATATAATCTCCAAGTCCTTTACAGAAAAAAAGGAGTATGTGGAAGAGGGAGCCGAGAAGATTTTGAAGTTTCTTGATGGTGATACTAGAAAGATAGTCAGGGCTCTTGTTGGAAACAACGGTGAAATGTTACAGAGTGATATAACCAAGAAGACGGGACTAAGTAGGGTAAAGGTCTCGAGAACAGTCAAGGAACTTAGTCAAATGGGTTTAGTTGAAAAGACCAACTCAGGAGTTTCCAATAGGATAAAACTTGATGAAGAGCTCTACAGTCTACTCTCAAAATCCAAGTGACTTGTAACTATGTATTTTAACTGGGGTATCTGAGTTCTCAAGTTGCTTTAAATTTTTATGATATTTTCTAAACTCTTCATTTTCAGACCAGACCAGATCAACACCAAAAAAGAACATAGACTCCATTACAGTAAAACATTATTTAAAACTTAGAATTCGGGATTGTTTCATATAATGAAACATATATTTATAAGGTGTTTCAACCAATTCTGGATCGAGTATTATGCTGAGTAGTAGAACAAAGGTATTGGCAATATTCGTTTTGTCCGTACTTTTACTTCAATTCATAGTGCCCGGTGTCCATGCCACCGAGCAAGAAACTGTAGAGATACATTACTTCTACATGGATGGCTGTCCCGCCTGCTCGGTACAGGAGAGCTTCATGGAAGAGAATATAGTAGGTGAATACGACCACATCGAGATAAATAAATACGATATCTTTGCTGAGGAAAATCAGGTTTTTTTCCGAGAACTTGCCGAAAAGCATGGTATCGAAGATCCTACTCTTGTGACACCGACTACCTTTGTAAACGGTCATTTCTTTCAGGGTTTCAATCAAAGATACGGCGAAGAGATGATCTCAATAATAGAAGGCGAAGATATAGATGACACAGATAAGATAAGTATCCCTTTTTTCGGGGAGATACATCCAGGTGATATATCCCTACCTCTACTTGCATTTGCACTTGGAACCGTGGATGGCATGAACGTCTGTTCTATTGGTGCCCTCGTTATGGTCCTCATGATAGTTCTCAGCTTTGACGACCGCAAAAAGATATTCTTCTACGGCTTTCTTTTTATCCTGGTGGTTATACTTACATACGGTTTTCTTATCTTTACTTGGTACCACGTACTTGACGCGATTATGAAGCATATAGGTTTACTGCGGTACATAATAGGTGCCGCAGGGATCATAGGTGGTGCCGTGTTCTTCAAGCAGTTCATCGAGTTCTACAAACACGGACCGCAGTGTGAATACAGTCAGGCTGGTTTTGTAACAAGGGCTAGAATGAAGGTCAAGGAGTCCTTTGAGAGTGCCAATACAGGCCCATTGGTCCTCATAGGTTCTGTTATATTCTTTGCTGCTGTGGTAACTATAATAGAGCTACCCTGTTCCGCTGCACTTCCACTTGCCTTTTCTGGAGTTCTTGTAGATGCACAGCTTACAGGAATGACCTACATATTTTACATAGCTCTTTATCTCTTCTTCTACATGCTCATAGAGCTCGTGATCTTCTCTGGTGCTGTAGTTACAAAGGACATATGGTTCGGATCCGGTAAGTTTGTTACCTGGATAACCTTTATAGGAGCTATGATACTGTTTGTACTTGGAATATCCTATTTCTTTGGAATCGGGATAGTCTGAGTAATGTACCGTATTACCTTAAAAATTTATAGGATCGAAACATAGGTTTACTGTGATGAAGACCAATTATTTTAGGACAAAAAGAAAAATTGTTTTAGTCTCTCTGATTATTTCACTGGGGCTGGTGTTTTCTGTATTTGTTCAGACAGGAGACATGGAAACTATAACCGGTTATGTAATTGGATCACCGGTTTTCGAAGATGCTGAATCCACGGCACCGAATTTGGAGGACATAAGAGCAGCGTCATGTCCAACCTTCTGGAACAAGTTATACCTACTTGAACTCAACGGTATGTCTATAACCAAGACTTCGTCGACATCTGAGAGCATCGACCTATTGGAAAGTGGTGTAGTTGATGTTTTTATATCTGGACGTGCACTGCTACCCGATGACCCTGAACTTCTAAAAAAGATCATCGGACCCGGATTTTCATTTATTTCTGATCAAGGAATGATCGTTCCACTTGAATCATTCAACAAACACCAGTTCTATACAGATCAAAATAAGGACGAAGTCATAGGCAACTTTAGCGGTATAACAGATGATAATCTGAAAGGCGTGGAGGATGTGTACGGATACCTGGATTATGGAATAGTAATAACTTCCCTAGAAAACACGGACTATTCAAGAAGTGAGGTAGTTCATGTGGTAGATAGGGACGGTTCCCGGTACCGATACTCAAGAACCCCAACACTTTACTACACAGACGAAGTGGGAGATGAGAAGATCGAGTACATAGCTGGGATTTTGGAGGAATAGTTACTCTGATCTCAACGCGTCCACTGGGTCAAGTTTTGCAGCTCTTCTCGCAGGAAATAGACCCGAAACAGCTCCTACGATAAATGAAAAAGCAAGTGATCCTACTACAAGTTCTGGGGTTATCGATACACGTAGCATTCCTATACCAAGGTACTGGTGGAAAGCATATTCAGCTCCTTTTGCCATTGATAATCCGATTATAACACCAAGGATACCTCCTGTAAGACCGAGAAGACCGGATTCAAATAAAAACACGGTCATTATGTTTTCATTCCTGGCCCCGACTGCCTTCATTATGCCTATGTCCCTTGTCTTCTCCAGAACGGAGGTGTACATAGTACTCATTATAC